>ERZ791809.878-NODE-878-length-18702-cov-162.874511_pt1 | contig 18702 bp, 20 predicted proteins | sample MGYA00509946_ERZ791809 | MGnify/ENA primary metagenome ERZ791809 (study PRJEB30046, sample SAMN00791993) | human gut metagenome | study: EMG produced TPA metagenomics assembly of the A metagenome-wide association study of gut microbiota in type 2...
GCTGCCAGCGGCAAGCCACCGCCAGCGCCGCCCACCATACAACAGGCAGCGGCAGTAGCCAGACCCACCAAGGTGTTTTTCTCACCAGAGCAGCAGCGGCGCGTGGGCGTGAATCAAGCGGCATAGAGCATCATCCACGGCATCGGTGTAGCCGCCCTCGGCCAAACGCTGGGTGCGCAGTTGGTTGAGGGCTGCTTTTGCCAGCCGATACTCTGCCGCCGACAGCGTCAGTTTGCCGCCCGTGGGCAGATCGTTCACCCGCAAAATCAGCCTCCCCGTTTCTTCGGCACTGCCGCCGTGGGCGCGCTGGCCGTAGTAGACATCGCCCAGCGCCCGAAGTAGGATGCTTTTGTTGGCACGGTCGAGTTTCACTTTGCGTTCTGTCATTGTTTTTGCACCTCCTATCGCCAACATACCATAGAACCGTCACAATAGCTATCTGCCATTTGAAAACAAACAGAAAACATTTACAGCACCTTTTCTTTGCGTCGGATTTTTACCGGCAGCTTGGGCATACGGTCTTTGGGTGCCTCTGCCCGGTTTCGCAGGTAGGCGGTAATATCCTGCAGTTCCATGCGGACGCTGGGGCGCTCACTCTTGGCTCGAAGCTGATCGGCGCACGGCGACGGCGAGTTTGCAAAAAATCTGCTGCTGTCGGAGAAAGGCTCGGACGGACTGGCGTTCTCCGAGCCCAGAGGAAAATCCACGGTGGGCGTGTCCTCGTGGTTGGGGGCTGCATTTTCCAAATTCTGCTGCACAGCATCGACCAGTTCTGCCGTGCCGGTGTCCACGACATCCAACTGCAATTTTTCAATAATGCGGTTGGCTTTGGAGGCATCATCCTGTAAAATGGCGATCTCAATGTGGTCGGGGTCCATCTTGTCACGGATGGGGCAAAACAGCAGACCATGCGCCTTGGCGGCGCGGGCAAAATCGTGCATACGGTCTTTGTCCACCGTGAAAAACTTCAGCGGTTTCTGTTCTTTCAAAAGGCGGATTAGATGTGTTTTTCCGTGGGTCTTTTTGCTGTCGTGCAGCACGGCTTGGGCAAAAATAAAGAAGTTTTTCGCAGCGGTGCCGGAGATGCGCAGGGCAAACTCTGCACCCTCCAGCGAGTAGCGGACGACCTGATCCGCAGGTTCAGAACCGTAATTCATCTGGCGTCACCGTCCTTTTCTTTGGGCACGGGCAAGCGGCTGAACGAGTCCACACCGGGGATGAGCGCAAGACTGCGCCCGCAGTCCCAATCTACATGGATTTGCCCGGCATCGTCGATACATTCCACCGTGCCCATAGAACCAGGCGGCACGGCCATCTCATCTTCCATGCAGTTGAGTTGCAGCCGCGTGCCGGGCGGGTACTTGCGGCGAAGGTGTTCAACATATTCTTTGCTTGAATAATTCATATACATCCTTCTTTCTTGAATTATTTGGATTCCATTCCAAAAAGTTCGTGACATTTTACACTTTTTGGCGTATACTATCATTAAAGGCTGTGGAGGGTTTATTATGCGGATTACCAGAACTGAATACCTGAATAAACTGATTGCGTTTAAGGACAAGCAACTCATCAAAGTCGTAACAGGTATCCGCCGCTGCGGAAAGTCTGTTTTGATGGAAATGTACCAAGATTGGCTGCTGCAGAATGGCGTCGAACAAGACCAAATTATTGCCATCAATTTTGAGGATATGGATTTTGAGGAACTTACCGACTATAGAAAACTGTACGCTTACCTGAAAGACCGTCTTGTTCCCGAAAAGATGACTTACATTTTTCTGGATGAGATACAGCACGTCACGGATTTTCCTAAAGTGATCGACAGTTTGTATATCAAGAAAAATGTGGATATATACGTCACAGGTTCCAATGCCTATATGCTGTCCAGTGAAATAGCCACCCTTATTTCCGGGCGCTATGTGCAAATCGAAATGCTGCCGCTTTCTTTTAAGGAATATATGCAGAGTACCGGCAGTATGGAAGATCGCGGAATAAAATATATCGAATATCTGGAAAACAGTTCCTTTCCCTATGCGCTGGAACTTAAAGGGCATCCGAACGAGATTCGGGATTACTTGGATGGCATTTTCAACACGATTGTCGTAAAAGATATTTTGACACGAAGAAAGATCCTCGATCCGTTGATGTTGAAAAGTGTGCTGCGCTATGTTTTTGACAACATCGGCAGTCCGCTTTCCTCCAAGAAAATCGCAGACACCCTGACATCCGAAGGACGAAAAGTTGATGTAAAGACCGTCGAACGCTATCTTGATGCGCTGATCGAAAGCTACATTATCTATCCCGCACAGCGGTATAATGTCAAGGGTAAGCAGTATCTGAAAACTTTGGGAAAATACTATGTCGTAGATATCGGTATGCGATTTATGCTGCTTGGCAAACGCAATACAGACGCAGGTCATATTCTGGAAAATGTTGTTTATCTGGAACTGCTGCGGCGCGGCTATGATGTGTATGTCGGAAAGGTCGATTCTTTTGAGGTCGATTTTGTGGCAATGAACGGAAACAGTACCTTCTATTACCAAGTGGCACTTTCCGTTCGTGATGCGGATACCCTGCAGCGGGAACTGCGCCCCTTACTGTCCATCCGAGACCACTATCCTAAATATATTCTTACGATGGACGATGATCCGGAGGAACAGTATGACGGCATTCGCCGCATCAATGCACGGGATTGGCTGCTGGGTCTTACAGATTAACGCGTTGTAATATCGGGGTGGAGGTCACGCGCACGTTCCTGTTCTTGTTTTTGCTGTTCGGCGCGGTCACGGCGGGCTTCGGTGAGGTGTTGCTGCACCTCTAGGGAGTGCTCTGCAATTTTGCGGCAAAGCCGTTCTTCTTGGCGAAGCTGCTTTAGGGCGGTGTTGACCGATTCACATTGCGATAGTACATCATCGGTTTTGGGTAGTTGCTTACGCTTTGTCAGCAACTGCCCAATTTCTGTTTGCAGGGCTTGTCGGTGAGTTTCCAGCTGTGCCAGCGTGTCAATGTTGTGCTTGGATAAGAATTCCATCTGCCGGATTCTCTGATCCAGCTTATAGGCATCCTGCCGCACGACATAGCTGGGGCGGCGCGGCTTGCGAGGGAGCGCACCCAATTCGTATAGATAGCGATAATACAACGCCCGCAGCCCGGTCAGCTTGCGGCAAGGCTTCTTCCCGCTGCGCAGACGGCCATGTTTGATTGTTGGTGGATTTTCAACATAAGGGCGGTAGCTTCGTGGATACAGGATGCGCGTCTGGATTGCTTCGGGGGTATACCTCTTGCCCAGCGTTTTGAATCGAACAAAGCGCTCTTTTCCGGGCGGACGCAGGACGGGATACTTGCGCCCCATGCGCACCTCATAGCCATTGCGGTCCAGCGCGTTAAGAAACTGCCGCCATGTAAGGCTTTGTTGAATCGCTTCGTCCACATCCTGTCGGATGGCGGTACGCCAAGTGGGCTGACCGTTCTTCTCGGCCAGCCATTCGACGTAGGGCTTTGCCACATGGTTTGAGTTCTCGGTGTCGATGACCGACAGCTTATATTTCCGGCAAAGTTCATCTGACACTGCGCGGATTTCCGTCACATAGCTTTTATAGTTGCTGCGATACTTTTTGCCATCCACACAACTGACCGAGTTCCAGACAATATGCGAATGAATGTGCCCGGTGTTCAGGTGCGTACCGATGACATATTCATACCGCCCGCCCAGCACGCGAGCTGCCAGTTCCTTGGCGATTTGGTGCGCCAGTTCGGGGGAGACCTCTCCTGCAGCGAAGCTCTGCACAAGGTGATACCCCTGCACACCGCCCGACTTGTGCCAGCGTTCCTTGGTTTGCCGCATATCGGTAAAGGCGGTTTCCAGCGTGCAGGCATACGAGCTTTCAAAACAGGATTGCTCTGTTTTGTCGCGGTTGGCGGCATAGTCGAGGGCGTCCTGTAAGGATACCGCCGTGGTCTTTTCTTTGTTCATCACATACTTCACCGCCCGATCCAGACGGCGGACAGGGATCACGGATGTGTAAGCCATATTTCATAGAGCCTCCTAGTAGTTTTCTTTTATCTCGCGCCAGACTTCCTTGGCGACGCGCGTCATCTCGTCCACGCTTTGCTGCCCCGCCACGCCCGTGCTGTTGGCGCGGTGCGCAAGCTGGTTTGCGTTGTTGCACAAACCGGAAATTTGCCGCACAAGTTCCGCATGGTGTGTGCAGGGGCGCGGAAGGATTTCCTTGCCTGAGATAAGGGAGCGCAGGTATTCCTCGCGCGACAATCCACTTGTTTTGACCTGTACACAAAGATGGCGGTATTCGCGCTCGTTCAGCCGCAGCGGAATCACATGACCGCGTCTGCGCATTGCGGGGGTTTGGGGATCACCCCAAAAGTGCGTTTGGATATCCAAACGCTATGCTTGCCAAACACACCCCCCAGCGCCATTCATGACACAAGGTCATCGCCCTCCGAAACGGCTTTTTTCAAGCCGTCCAAGGTCGTGACAATGCGGTTGTATTTCTGTGCCAAACCGATCTGCGCGTTGGTGGTCGCATCCTGATTGCGGCTGCAGACCACCAGCATCGGGCAGCGCAACAGCTTATCCCGCACAATGGCGGTGTATTCGCTGCGTTCCACGGCATCTTCCAGCACCAAATACTGGCTGTCCTGCAATTTGGGGCATACCGGCAGGTAGCCCAGCAGGTACACCTCGCGGCAATAATTGCGGAGATGTTTGGAGGTCGCGCCCTCACTGGCGCAGATAAAAGCCCAAGGTCGTTTCATTTTCGTGTTTCCTTTCTGAATTTCGGGAGTGAATCAGATTTGATTCACTATTTTCAAGTTGGCGGTCAAAAGTGAATCAGTTCTGATTCACTTCGGATTCAAGGACAGTTTTCAGCCGTTCGGTGCTGCGGCGGAAGTAGGCGTCCGACATTTCAATGCCGACAGCCTCATAGCCTTCCTGCACAGCGGCCAGCACGGTGGTGCCTGCCCCGGCAAAGGGGTCAAGGATGCGCCCACCCGGCTCGCAGATCTGCACCACATCCTGCATGAGCTGCAAGGGCTTTTCGGTGACATGGATGCGGTTCTGGGGGTTCGGGTACAGCCGACTGATGAGCAGCGGTGACGGTGATTATGTTACAGAGACAACACTGCTGGACATGAAATGTACCAGCGGTAATCTAAATAGTCACTGGACATTGCAGTTGCTCATGTATTATATTATGGGCTATCATTGTCGTAATAGGAGCTATTTTTACAAGCTAGACCGCCTTGGCTTTTTTAATCCTTATAAGAATATCTTTTTCTACTATGATATTGATGACATACCAAATGAAATTCTTTACAAAGTAAGCCGCGATGTCATCGGCTACAAGATGGATTACAGTACATATTCTTATGAGCTTACTCAAAAAGAAATTCAAAAAGCGTATAATCACTGGTATTCCGTAGAAGTAAATAACTCGGATGCGGTCAGAGATTGGTACATAAAGAACTTTAAGCAAACAAACTTCAAACTGAGCGACTATGAGGACGGTATCCACCTGATTTCGGTAGATGACTATTGGACCTATATGCAGCAAAGCGGAACAAACCGAAATAGTAGACCGCTATTCCCCTACACCAAAGCTGTACAAATGATAAAGCACGGCGGGTTTGTAATGTTCTTGTCACAGAGCTCAACGGGTGGGCTCTCAGTTCTAAATGGAGCAAAAACCATTCGTGCAACTCACCGACCGCAGTATTATTTTGAGCATATGGTCGAATACGCGAATCAGATACTTGCATGGTTTTCTCCTTACTGGGATAAGATGAAACAGATTTCGGATGGTCTGAAAGAACTTATTCCCACTTCAGAAGTAATGTGCGCTGACCATTGTGTATCGGTGAGTAGTGCAAATGAGGAAGGGCGCAGCACGGAGCTCGTCTCTTACGGAGACTACATAAGTGAGATTACTTATGGCGGCTTGACAAGGTATCAATGCGATGTATCCTTTTATGCACGGCGTCTTGGTCGTGTTCACGGATGCGTTATCGACATATCAAGTTTCAGCCACATTTATGTAAATCCCTATAATGGCAAGGAAATTCCCTATTCAGCCTATGACATGAAGAAGCGTAGGGTCTGGAGAGAAGGAGTTAAAGAGCTTATTGCCCACGATAAGCCTTTACTACTTGAAGGGAATGATGAAAAAGCACTCACTACTAATACCACGAACTGTGCCCTTGCTATCGTATCGAACATGAATGAAGAGGCAATCAAAGAGTTTGAAACCAGCGATGGAATCTATAAGATTTCAAAGAAGCTCATGGGCTTGCAGAGTATCTACGAGCATAAAGTCATTTGCACATGGTACGATAAGGTGCTGGCATTCATCGGTCAGAACAACATCGGAAATGAAGAAATCAATGATATTCTTGACCTTGTTGAGTTCGATGGAACAGAAGAGTATCGCAAAAACGCCACACGAACCTTCTCACTCGTTGGAGCAAAGAAACGCATGAACTGTGGTATGATGGCTACTGTCATTGCTGACAATGGCTTTTATGACATTGCGGTACGATTCGAAGACGGCTCTGTCGTATACCACAAGAGACGCGACAAGTTTAAAGCTGGTTCAATACGGCCACCTAAATAGACAAAATACTTTTGCAATCTTTGTGCATCCAGACAAATCAGATTACATATAGGTTAAAGTCCAAATTATGGTATTCTCTAAGATGTATAATGAAGATAATGAGCACCTAAAATGCAAAAGTAAACCTGAAGTTTTTCAAAATTTTAAACTTAAAAGTGTCTAATTTACTTCTGCAAACAATATCTGGCAGCACTAAACTGCCATGAACTCTAAGGCGGACTTCGGCCTGCCTTTTCTTTATGCAAAATCATTCTTGCTTCTTCCTTTCTCCCGGTTTCGTTGTGATGAGCTGATAGACATCACTATCCTTGGGTTCCAGATTGGTGAACGGCAGTACACTGTTGCCCATCTTGATGATGCCGTGTCCCTCGCTGGCGTTGCGCAGAAATTCGAGCTGCGGCTTGGATAACCCGTACAGACTTTCCAAGGCATCCAGACTCTTAGTTTGCCGCAGCATAATGACAAACTCACTGTTGGAAAGCAGCGCATTTGCTATCGGGTTTGCCAGATAATCCTGAATGTCCTGCGTAATGCCGGTGGCATAGGCGTTATATTTGCGGAATCACTTCCATGTCGAATTCAGAAAATCTGCGCTCATAGAATCCTTCAGCAATACATGAATTTCATCAAAGTAAACCCACGTTGCCGCAGAGGAATCCATATAGCAGTTAGCCATTACGAGCATATTGATAAATTCCAGTATACGGCTTGAATATCCCCGCCGACAAGCCGCTGAAGGGGATGCAGCTCATTTGCAACAAGCCGTTCTTCCGGATATTTGCCCGGCTGAACATACAGAATACGGATTTTGTTTTCGTTAGACATTGCAATAACTCCTTTTTTGACAATAAAAATACCGCTGTATCGGGTGATACAGCGGGGGTAGCAAAGAATATATGTATTCATACATTAATACGGCATGGCGCTGCTTACCGGGACATCAATCACTTTACCATACAATACGCCTTTCAAATAAATAAGCCTACCCGAAAGAAAAAGCCCGGCAAGCCAAAAACTTGTCGGGCCAAAAGCAAATTTACTTTTCTTCTATCCAACCAAGGAATATCTGCTGTTTTTGTATATCACTGTCATCGAGGTCTTATTTCTTATCGGTTACTGCTCACGCAGAAAATTCAAGAAGGTTTGGATGCCGCCGCCAAGGCGCTTTACCTGTTCGGGTCTTACGCCCTTCAGTTCGGAGACATCGTAGAAATCCCCGTTTTGGGTCGTTTGGGTCAGCATACCGGCATCACTGCCGAAGATGGAATCCGTGACGCCAATAAACTCATCGCCCCAGAAGCAGCAATCCTCGGCAGCAAAGCCAAAACGGGCAAACAGAGCATCGACATTGTCGCTTTTGCCGGTGGGGCCAACCTCCAGATATTTTGCATCGGTTGTGGCGCGCAGCGGCATTTCCGGCGTACCGAAGGATTCTGCCATCGCAATGACCGTTTCAATGCTGTCAATGCCGTGCTGCTGCAAGATGTGCTGCAGGCGGGCAGCCTCGCCCTCCTGCAAAAACAGATTCTCGCCGCGGTTGTTGGCGGGCATCAGGTCGATCTTGCAGTAATTCGGGCGGCTGAAAACAATATCGGTGTTCATGCCGTATTTTTCCAACAGCTCACGGTGGATGCGGTAGCAGGCATCGTGTACGGCAAGGATGCCCTTGGCATCCGGCACACGATCAACAAGGATGGTCGGCTGCCCTGCGGCATCATACCCATAGTCGAACGCACCGCGCCCCAGACCAAGGTACAGGTTTTCCAGCTGTTTCGGCGTAAAATAGCTGTGCAGCTTGCCGCCTGCAATGTTCTCGTAGGTCGTACCGCTGACGATGCAGAGCTTTACCCCTTTATCCAGCAGCGGACGCATTGCGTTGATGGCATCCTCTACAGGCGCTTTGCGGGAGAGAACCGCTGTGCCGTCCCAATCAAAAAAGATCGCTTTATAGTGTTTCATGGCAGGAGGCCCCTTTCTCGGTCAGTTCGTAAGGCTTGCCCTCGACAAGGAAGTTGACGGCATCGCCGCTTTGCAGCGTGATGGTCCAGCCGTCCGGCAGCACATCCACCGCCAGCACAGACTCTTTGATTTTCACAGTGAAGTGATAGCCATTCCATGCTTCGGGAATATAGAATTTGAACTCCGGCACGCCGTTTACAAGACGCAGACCGGCAAAACCAAACACAATGCTCTGCCATGTGCCGGCCATATTGGCGGCATGGATACCGGCGTAGAAGTTGTCATGGTAATCATCCAGATCCATGCGGGCAGACTGGGCAAAATAGGTGTAGGCGTCCTCGTGGCGTCCGATGCGGCTTGCCAGAATACCGAAGATGCAGGTGGAAAGCGAAGAATGATGCAGCGTTACGGTCTGATAGAAGTCGTAATTGCGCAGCAGTTCCTCATCGGTAAACAGCGCACTGTACAGCATCATACCCATGATGGCATCGGCCTGCTTGCTCATTCGCTGGCGGTAGATGAACAGCGGGTGGTAGTTTTCGTACAGAAGATGCCGCTTTTCCGGCGGGATACGGGAATCATCCCACGGCTTGCGAAGCATAAAGCCATCATCCTGCAAATAGACCTGCCGCTTTTCATCATAAGCAAAATACATAGCATCGGCAGTCTTTTTCCACAGGGCAGGCTCGTCCGGATCGAGCTGAATTTTTTCGATCAGCTTTTGGTAAGCATCTGGGCGCTGTTCCTTCAGCGTTTCCAGCGCGTTGACGGCGGCATACAGGTTCTGCTGCGCCATCAGGTTCGTATAGAAGTTATTATCCACAATGGCATTATACTCATCGGGACCGGTCACGGAGCAGATGCAGTATTTGCCGCCGCGGCACTCGGCAAAGCAGCCCACATCCGCCCAGACGCGGGCTGTTTCGCACAGAACCTCGGCTGCTTTGTCGGCAAGGTAGTCAATATCGTTGGTGACAGCAACATAGAGCTGGAACGCATAGGCCACGTCCGCATTGATGTGGTACTGTGCCGTACCCAGCGGGAAGTAGGTAGATGCTTCCTCGCCGTTGATGGTGCGCCACGGATACAGTGCACCGATGGGATGCCCCAGTACACGGGCACGGTCACGTGCTTTATCCAAGGTGCTGTAGCGATAGTCCAGCAGACTGCGCGCAAGCTCCGGCTGGGTATAGACAAAGACCGGCAGAACATACATTTCGGTGTCCCAGAAGTAGTGGCCCTCATACCCTTCGCCGGACAAGCCTTTGGCACCCATACCCGTTCTGCCATCACGGCCCGATGCCTGCATGATATGATACAGGTTGAAGCGCAGCCCCTGCTGCAGAGGCACATCGCCGTCCACGCGAATATCGGCAGTCTCCCAGAAATGTTCCATCATGGCAGCGTGGGCGGCAAACTCCTTATCATATCCGTCAGCGGCAAAGGCAGTCAGTTCCTCATTCACAAACGGGAGCATGGCGTCCTTGTCCATATCGAGGGAGTCGGTGTAGACGGTCAGCTTTTCCAGTGTGATCGTGTGACCCTGCTCGGCGGCAAAATCGTATTCGATCCAAGCATCGACATCGTTTGCCTGATGCCGGGTCGCAGCTGCTGCCTCCGAGAGCAGATGCACCGAGCCGCAGGCCATCGCCAGCTTGCTGTTGACAGCGGTGCTTTGGCAGGTCATAGTTTTGTCATCGGCGGTCAGTGCATCGGGCAGCAGATGACGTCCAAACGGACCGTAGTCAACCAGCGGATTTGTGGTACGCGTGTGGTTTTCCACATCGGCGTCCAGTGCGCTGTGCAGCGTCAGCGTACCGCTGAAGTTCACGGGGGTAACGCTGTAGCGCTGTGCCATGCGGTTTTTGTGTGCAAGGCTGACAAAGCGAGTATTTTCCACCCGTACAGTTTTACCGTTGGGGGCGGTCCATTCAAAGCTGCGCACGACCTGACCGCACTTCATATCCAGTGTGCGGCGGTAATTTTGCAGGGTGCCGGTACGGATGTCCATAGGCTCACCGTCAACCGTGAGGCGAATCATCTTACAGTTCGGCACATTCAGGATCGTCTGGCTCTCGGTCGGGAAGCCGAAGTTCCACTCGCCGTAGCGGACGTGCTCCTGCTCGTACAGACCATTGAGGAAATTGCCCTCCAAGCCGTGCTGCTCGTCAAAATCGTAGGCTTCCTCATGGGTGCCGCGGGTGCCGATATAGCCGTTGGAAAGCGCAAACGTCGTTTCGTTGCGGTAGTTCATCGCAAGATCAAGGTGATCCTCCGTTACATTCCAAGGCTCAAAGGGATAAATTGGGGTCTTGTTGGTATCCATTGCAAATTCTCCTTACAGGTCTACTTTCCAGAATACCTCGTCTGCTTTTACAAACGAATACAGAAAATCCACGGCATCCGGCTTTAAGGCCGTTTTATGGCAGGAAATGGCGCGGTGCTTGAGGTTCTGCGCCAGTTCTTCGTTCAGCATTTCCTGCGGAACGGGCAGAACGATACGATTCTCCCAGCGCAGTGTACTGGCACTTTCCAGCCCCTCCGGGCAGGTCAGCGGACGAACACCGTCACGCAGCGGCCAGTTTTCATCCCCTGCGGGCGAATGGACAATGCCGGTATAGAGGGTCGGAACTTTTTTGCCAGCCTCACGGCGGCTGCGCAGTTCATCGCAGATAAACTGGTACAGCCCACTATGGTCACCGTGGGTATCGCAAAGTGCCGTGGTAATGATGCTGTCCGGTTCGATTTCGTCGAGTACGGCTTTCAGATCCTGCACAAAGCCGGCTTTTGTATACGGCGCAGGCATACCGAAATGCTGCGCGTGGAAATCCGGCTTTTCGGGCAGACCGTAGGTCTCCGTGCCGCAGTGGGAGGGATGAACCTTGTTCTCATCGGTTTCGTCATACAAGCCCGCAAGAAAGCTCTCCGCCCGCGGCATACCGGTGTCAGCATAGCCAAGGAATGTCACCTGCTCATTCGGAACCCCCAGCATTTCCACGCCCGCCAGTGTTTCACGCAGACGCGCATAGCCTACGCTGTGGTCGTGGCAGCCGTAGTCGCCGTTGGTCACCATTACCACATGGGGGTTCAGCCCCGCATGGGCAGCCGAATACAGCACACCGGCCGTCAAAAGCAGCTCATCGTCCTGATGGGGAACGATCACCATGATTTTACCAAAATCCGTGATTTTCATTTTCAATTACCCCTTCACAGCACCGGCAGCAACACCGGCAATAATATACTTCTGCATGAACAGATAGAAGATCATCAAAGGTGCAACGCCCAGCATCATCATCGGGAACATAGCCGTCCAGTCGGTGGAGAACTGACCGATGTTGCGGGAAACCTCCTGCAGGATGACATCGTTGGCACGGCTCTGCAGGAAGAGCAGCGGGGTCATAAACTCGTTCCAGACGTTCAGCGTAACGATGATGATAACGGTAGCCATGACCGGCTTGAGCAGCGGAAATACGATGGTGAAGAACTTTTGCATCGTGCCGCAGCCGTCGATTTCAGCAGCCTCCTCCAGTTCAACAGGCACCGTAGAGTGAACGAATTCACGGAAGAGGAACACCGCCTGCGGCATATTCACAGCCACATCGACAAGGATGACGGCGAAGGGGCTGTTCATCAGGTGCAGCGCCTTGACGATCTTGTACAAGCTGACAATGTTCATCTGAAACGGCACGACCAGACCGGCCAGAAAGAACAGGAACAGTCGGCCGCCGAGCTTGGAGCTTGTGCGCGCCAGTGCATACCCGGCCATACTGCCGAACAGCACGATGAGAAAGACGCTCATTGCCGTGATAAACAGTGTGTTGGCAAACGCACGGGGAAATTCCATCTTCTGCCATGCGTCGATATAGTTTTGCAGATTGATAGCACTGGGCAGCGCCAGCGGGCTGGCGGTAGCTTCCGCGGGGGATTTCAGCGTTGTGACGATCAGATAGTAAATAGGGACAGCCCAGAGAACAGCGAGCAAGACCATCAATGTTTCGGTAATGATCAGGCCGCGTCTTTCAAATTTACGCGTATTCATTGAATAGAGTCACTCCATTTCTGCATAATCGTGTTCATGATAGCACTCAAAATCATAACGACAACGAAGAAGCAAACGCCGAACGCCGCGCCCTGATTGTAGAAGCCGTCCGAGATGCCCTTGCGCATCATGACCATCATAACGGTCTGGGTGGCATCGCCGGGGCCGCCGCTGGTCATCGAGTAGATGACATCGAATGCCTTCATGCCGCCGATCAAACCGGTGACCGCCACGATCTTGACCGAGGGGCACATCAGCGGCAGGGTGATACGGAAAAAGCGGGTAAAGCCGCTGGCACCGTCGATCTCAGCTGCCTCGTACAAATCGCCCGAGATGCTCTGCAGGTTGGCAAGGAAGATGACCATAGCCCAGCCGGTCCACTGCCAAATCTGCGTGAGCAGGACAGAGTAAAGTGCGTTTTGCGAGGTGAAGAAGTTGAAAGTCGGCAGCCCCACCTTAGCAAGCAGGTTGTTGATAAGACCGTAGTTGGAGGACGAAAGGATGAAGTTCCACAGGTAGCCGATGATCAACGAGGAGAATACCGCCGGGAAAAAGAAGGTCGCGCGCAGCAGATTGCGGGTGCGCAGCTTCATATTCAGGATGACAGCCAGTGGCAGACCCAGCACGACCTGCGCCCCGGTCAGCACCACGGCGTAAATCAGTGAGTTTTTAATAGCTGTGCGCATCAGCGGGGAACCAAGGACTTTTATGTAGTTTGCAAGACCCGTAAAGTGCAGATTTATGGGATTCATATCGGTATAATCGGTAAAGCTGTAATAGATCGTAAACAGGAACGGCACAATGCTGAACACCAGATACACGATCAGCGCCGGTGCCACAAACATGGCGAAGTATTTGCCCAACGAACCGGGCACATACTTCTTTTGGGTCTTTGTAGGCATTTCTGACCTCCGTTTTTTGAAAAAAAGAGCCTCAAACCCTCGATTGAAAGTTTGAGGCCATGGTTACGGATCGGATTACTTGCTCAGCAGCTCAGCAACGGCAGCATCGACATTGGAGAGCGCGGCGGAGAGGTCTTCCTCGCCAAGCAGGTACTTCTGCATCTCGGTGCCGTAATCCTCGTGGGCACCGGCAGCAGAACCCCACTCGTTCCAGGGGCAGTAGACATTGCCGGCATTGATGGCGGTGGAAATGCTGGAGTAGACCTCAGGCAGATCAAAGGAAACGCCACTCATGTAGGAGGAGCCACCCTGGTTGTTCTCCCACAGGGCCTTCTGACCTTCCTCGGTAGCGATAGCAGCCAGAACCTTGAGGGCTGCTTCCTTGTTGGCGCTGTTCTCGTTGACGGCGAAGCCGCAGCCGGGGCCGCCGATCAGCCAGCCAGCGCTGGCCTTGGTGCCGTAGAAAGGCATCATGTTGAGGTTGAGGTCGGGGTTCTTGGACTGGATGGCCTCCAGATCCCACGGGCCGGAGCAGAACATAGCGGCATTGCCGGTGGCGAACTCTTCCAGAGCCTGATCGTGGTCGATACCGGTCATATCGGTGGTGTAAACACCGCTGGTGATCATCTCGCTCCACTTTTCGAGGTACGGATTCCAAGTGCCGTTCAGAGTAGCCTGACCCTCGCGATATTTGCCGCCGAAGTCTTTGCCCTCATCAGTGGAGAGGTACTCGGCAGTGACAAACGCCATGGAGTTCTTCAGCATCGGCTCCCAAGATTTCAGACCGGCAGCCAGCGGCTTGATGCCGAGGTCTTGGAACTTCTTGCAGACATCCAGATACTCGTCAAAGGTGGTGGGCAGTGCAATGTTGTTCTGCTCGAACAGATCAACATTGTAGTAGATGCCCTCGAACCAAGAGATGCCGGGCAATGCGTAAGTCTTGCCGTCATAGCTGTAAACGGAAGTGCCGGCATCAGAGAACTTCGCGCCGAGGTCGCTCACATCGGCCAGATAGCCAAGTTTTGCGTGCTTCAGGGCAGAAGCGGGAGATTCGCAGATGATGTCGGGACCTTCACCGGCAGAAAGCTGGGTATCCACGATGGTGTCGTAGTTGGAGTTGTCGATGAACTGATACTCGATCTGAACATCGGGAACAGCCTCGCCCAGATAGTCAAGCAGTGCCTTGACGGTGTCCTCGCTGTTCCAGTAGGTCATGCGCAGCGTAACCTTGTCACCGGATGCGGTGCTTTCTGCCGTAGTGCTGCTGGCAGTGCTCTCAGTGGCGGTGCTGCTAGAGGTGGCGGTAGAGGAGCCACCGCAGGCGGCGAGGGACAGAGCCATCGACGCTGCGAGCACGGATGCGATTGCTTTTTTCATGTTTGTTTTCCTCCTTGCAGTGTGTTCTGCTTTCGATGGCTTTATTGTACCCGAAATGTCCAAAATGCGAAATAGAACATTTTTTCGAAAACTAACACTATTTTACAGAACACCCCACCGACAGAAATTGTATCGGTGGGGTGCAATCAGGCTTCAGTGGGTGTTTCTTTTTCCAATGTGCGGTTCAGTTTTAAGGTGAAGCAGGTCTCGCCGTCCTCTGTGATTGATGGGAAAAGCCCGCTGCCGGAGCCGTAATACAGCTCAATGCGCTCACAAATATTATAGATGCCGTACCCTGTACCGGGGGTGCGCATGACTTCGGCCACCTTTTGCAGGTCGATAGCGCCGCCATTGTTGATGACGCGGAACACGATGAAGTCATCCTCGCCGCGGCATTCGATGCGGATATGCCCTTTTCCGTCCTCCTCTTCATACTCTAAGCCGTGCTTGACGGCATTTTCCACGATGGGCTGCAGCATGAAGTTGAGCATCCGGTAATCAAGCTGGCTTTCCTCAATGTCGTATTCTGCATCAAACTTGTTATCATGGGTCATTTGTTGAATACGGACATAGGCTTTGATATTTTCCAGCTCTGAACGCACCGTGGTCAAAGGCTGACCGTTGTTCAGGCAGGTGCGGTAGAATTTTGCCAGCAATCCCGTTATCTCGCTGATGTCATCATTGCCGGAGCGCAGCGCCTTCCATTTGATGTTGGACAGACTGTTGTACAGGAAATGCGGGTTGATCATCGCCTGTAGGGCGCGCAGCTCACTGGCTTTCTTTTCGATCTCCATCGTATAGACCTGATGGATCATATCATTCAGCCGGTGCGTCATCTGCCCCATGCTGTTTGTTACTACACCGATTTCATCGGTATCCGTGGTAGAAAGTTCCTTATCCAGATGCCCTTCTGCCACATATTCTGCGTACTCCTGTAATTTCAGGATGCGGCGGGTCAGGGCTGTAGCCAACAGGTTAATGACTGCAATGGAAAGGAACAGGCAAATCAACACCACCAAAATCGTTGTATTCAAAATCGGCTGCAATTCTTTCGTGATGTTCGCTTTGTCCAGATAGTAATAAATGCTCCAGCCGCTGACTTCCATCCGGCTTTTATAGAGCACCCCCTGCTCAAGCGCGGCGGTCTCGCTGCCATCCTCGGCCAACAGGCGCACGGCTTCGTCCAAAGCATCCACACCGCTGTTGCGGGCATAGACGGTCTGACCGTTTTCGTCCACGATACGGATGCCGTTGTCCAGATAATTCATACTGTCGGTGGCATCCAGAAGCGATGCCGGATAGCAGAACATCCGGAAAACAGCAATCACCTCACTGCTGGAATGGGTATCCAGTATAGCACGGTTTGCACAAATCTCTGAGCCGTCATAGGTCCAATGGGTTGCATAACTGTCAAGTGCCTGTTGATACCAAGCCTGTTGGCTGACGGTATCATCCACCGGCAGCAGGAAGTTGCCGATTTTGTCGCGGACTTTTGTGGAGTAGACCTCCATTCCCTTGACATAGGCGTCCCCTGCAATAAAGTACCAGAAGGTCGGCTCGACCGAGGTGTTCATGACCTGCGCCATCGTCATGGCGCTGGCACCGCTGTTTTCCAGCGCATTGCGGAATGTCAGATTATACGCAAGAAACCGCACCGTGGAGGCTTCCCGCTGGAAGCGGGTATCCAGTTCCGAGGTCAGGCGCGTCAGGTTGCTTTCCATTGTGCTGCGTATTTGGCGCTCGGTGTTTTCCTTCGACTGCTGGTAGCTGTAAATGCCCAGCACAAGGATCGGCACCATAACCAGAATGCTGAAGCTGATCAGCAGCTTACTGCGAATAGGCAGCTTATAGGCGAACCATTTATACAATGCTTTCATCGCGTTCGCCCTCCCTGTACTGGCGGGGCGTTACGCCGAAATAGTTCTTGAACAGCTTATTGAAGTAGGAGGGGTTGTCGTAACCGCAGTTCTTGGCAATTTGGGAAATTTTCAAATTGCCATCTGCTACCATGCGCCGCGCCTTGTACATACGCAGGTCTGTGATGTATTTGATAAGATTCTGCCCTGTCATCTGCTTAAAGATGTAACTCAGGTACGAAGGCGTAATATATACTTTTTCCGCGATGTATTCCAGGCTTAACGGTTCGCCGTATTCGGCATCCACAATTTTCTGCACCTGACGAATGATAGCGGAGCTGTCCTCCGTTTGCGGTTCTGGTGTTCCCTGCAAAGATGCCATGATTTCTTCCAGCACACCGCACATGGCTGCTGCCGTATTACAGCTTAAAATCCGATTGATACCGCGCCCAATCTCGTTGCGGTCCTGTATGCCGTAAGCACGGTACATCTGCGCGAGCAGATCATACAGGACATGATACATATACATCTTGCTCAAAGAACGGTTCTGCCCAAGCTGCTGTATCAGGCGTTGTACCACGGACAGAAAAATCTCCGGGTGATGTTCATTCAATGCGGCCTGCACCTCGGCACGGAGCTTTTCTATGGCTTCTGCATAGTAGCTGACCGACTCACCGATTTCCTTCTCCAGCAGGAGCGCATCGGGTGCTTCATACAGTTCGTTGCGAATTCTTGACAACGCTTGCGCACGGGCAGAGATATTCTCCAAGCCGGTGAAATCTATGCCCAACAGCAGCGATGCCTCGCAGCCATTCTGCCGGAGTTTTTCCTGTATGCCGTTCAGCTTATCGCCCAGACGGTCAGACAAATCATATTTGCTGTAAAAGAGGACGAATGCTTCATCGGGGTAAGTATTGATGTATTCAAACTTATATTGCGTACAGTCCTTCAGCGTTTGACAAAACGCATCTTCATTTGTAGCAAAGTAGTCATTCTCGGTCTGCACATGAAGTAAGCAAAGCGTCTGTCCAGAAAACCATTCTTCCGTAATGTGTGCTTTCCCCAAGCCCGTTCCTGTTACAAGGCGGAATAAAAGCTGTTGACGATATTCCTCGCCGCGCTGCTGCTCATCTTTTTTCTTTTCAGCCAGCTCATCGCATCGTGCCAGAATCTGTGCCATAACGCGCTGAAATTCATCGACCTCGATGGGTTTTAGCAGGTAGCTGACAGCCTGTGCCGCCATCGCCTTTTTGGCAAACTCAAATTCCCCGTAGGCGCTGAAAACGAGGATACGCACATCGGGGTATTTTTCAAAAGTGTGCCGTGCCAGCTCCAAGCCGTCCATCTGCGGCATTTTTACATCCGTAAGTAAAATGTCGATGGGGTGGGTTCGCATATATTCAAGCGCCGTTTTCCCATTGGTTGCCTGTGCCACCTCCAACGGAAATTTATACTTTTCTATAAGAAACGAGATTCCTTCCCTCTCGATAGATTCATCATCCACAACTAAAATTTTGTACATAAGACACCCACTGTCATCAACAAAGACAAAAAGTAACAGTTTTTCTAAATCCAGTATACAGGAAAACAAAAAATATGCAAGCAAATTTCAATAGTATCTCATTCTCAACAAAAGTTTTTTGCAGCAGACAAGTGAAACTTCTTGCCCTTACTTCGGCGGCCCTTTGTTGTTATGCCCCATGTTCTTACCCCTTTCTCTGTTCGTCCGGCTTGGTTGTCATCAGGCTGTACAGCTTGGTGCCCCTCGGGAAACTGTTGGTAAAAGGCACGATATTCCCTGCGCAGCGAATCAGGCCACAGCCTGCGGGGACATTCGTCACATAGCCAAGCTGGTTATCTGAAATATTCAGCAGCTTGGCCAACTCCTCGCGGTCGGTGGCGCTCTGGTTCAGCATGACCAGAAATTCCGAGTTTGCCAACAT
>ERZ791809.891-NODE-891-length-18552-cov-2.419203_pt1 | contig 18552 bp, 15 predicted proteins | sample MGYA00509946_ERZ791809 | MGnify/ENA primary metagenome ERZ791809 (study PRJEB30046, sample SAMN00791993) | human gut metagenome | study: EMG produced TPA metagenomics assembly of the A metagenome-wide association study of gut microbiota in type 2...
TTTTTTCATTATTAATCTCTGTTGTATTTTAATTAATTTTTTGTTTTATTTCTTTTCACACAGATTTATTTTTCTGCCTGCGCTTTTTCTTTGGCTAATTTTTCTTTAAGTTCTCTCTCTGCCTGAGATAATCTTAAATATTCAGGTTTATGGTCTGCCGCTTTTTCAATTTTTCCCTGAGCATAATAGATTTCACCAAGGGCTGCCACACTTGAAGCTTTCTGTCCATTCATAGATGCAGGTGCATAGTAATGCTCTGACTTCATTTGGGCGTCAATAATTTCTTTTCCTTTTTCAACACCATCGCCAAGGAAAATCACAGCTTTACCTGTTTTATCTAATTCTTCAATTAAGTCCTCAAGCATCATAATGCACTGTTCTTTTATTGTTTGCATTTCTGTGCCTTCAAATTGATAAATTCCTGTATAAACCTGTCCTCGTCTCGCATCCATAATTGGACAAACAATATACTGTGACGAAAACATATTGTACGCCAAAGCGTCCATTGTTGGAATATTTATGATTGGAATACCAAGCGCCAAGCCGAAGCCTTTTGCTGTGGCACTACCTATTCTAAGTCCTGTGTAAGAACCGGGACCTCCTGATATTGCTATAGCATCTACTGTTTTCATATCAAGTTCAATTGTTTTACACATTTCATCTATCATTGGTAGCAATGTTTGAGAATGTGTTTTTTTGTGATTAATTGTATATTCTGCATTTAAAACTCCATCTGTTGTTACGGCAACTGTTGCTACCATTGCAGAGCTGTCTATTGCTAATATTCTCATAGTCCCTCCACTGTAATCTTTCTATAGTCTAATCCTTTTTCAAGATTTTTATCTATTTCAATATTTATTGCTTCCTCGGGTATTAATTCATCTATTAATTTTGACCATTCTATGAGGCATACGCCTTCTCCGAAAAAGTATTCCTCGTATCCGATTTCATACATTTCTTCAGGATCACCAATTCTATATACGTCAAAATGATATAAAGGAATTCTCCCCTCCTCGTATACCTGTATAATTGTAAATGTTGGACTGTTGACGTTTTCTTCAATGCCAAGTCCCTTTGCAAATCCCTGAGTAAACACAGTTTTTCCAACTCCTAAATCTCCATTTAGGCAAAAAATCTGACCAGCCTTTGCTTGCTCACCCAGATTTTTTCCTAATTCAAAAGTTTCCTTTTCGGAATTTGTTTCGTATATCATCTATCCTCCAATATATTTAGGTTAACTTTGTTTTCATACTAGGGTACATCCTAGCGTAATGCTTTTTGTGACATATTATTCTTTGAAATTTCTATTGCATTAAAAAGCACAGAAATATGCCATACTGATTAGTATAAACAATATTTCTGTGTTTTTCAAATTTTTCTATGTTTTAATTTGACGATTGTGTTTTGATTTAGCCATATACTTATTTTTTTAAAGTCAATATTTTTATTTTTTTGAACCAATCTCTTTTATAAATGAACTGATTCTTTTGTAGACAACGGCTGTGATTAAACTGTCGATTACAGCTTTTAAAATATTAAACGGTCCTACACAAATAAGGACGAATGTAAATTTGTTAGAAATAGCTCCGTTGATTTTTGCTCCCATTCCAATAATTGCATCTAATGGCATGCCGAAAGCTTTTACATAAAAAGGAATTAAAACCCAATAGTTAATGGCAATTCCAGCAACTGCCATTACAAGTGTACCTACTGCCATTCCAATGAACGCGCCCATTTTTGTTTTCTTATACTTGTATATTAAACTTGCAGGAACAACAAATGCACAACCAATTATGAAGTTTGCCAAATCTCCAACGTAGGCTGTTGATGTTCCTTTTACTAATAATTTTAATAATATTTTTATTGCTTCAATAAACACGCCTGCCAATGGTCCCATTATAAATGAACCAATTAGTACAGGAATTTCACTTAAATCTAATTTATAGAATTCCGGCGCAATTACAGGAATCGAAAAATCAAATAAGTGTAAAACTAAAGCCAATGCTGAAAACATCGCTATTAAAACTATGTTTTTTGTTGTAAATGTTTTTTTCATTTATATTACCTCCAATTTATAACATTAATGTAACAAAGAATGTCCCTTGCGAAATTTTACACACCAAGCGCAGGTTACTTTAGTAACTTTTTTCTTTTCGCTGGGGTGGTAATCCCTAGCGTAACGTTTTTTATTTAATAAGAAATCACACACAACTTTACGTGAGTGATTACCCCCAAGCTTGACAAAGAGCCAAAAAAACAGCAACCAAAATTTCTCCGGTTGCTGTTTTTACTACTGCATGTAACAGTAATTATATTCTATCTTCTCTCATCCAGACTTTACTGTCGGTTATGGATTCTCACCATATCATGCCAATAGGCTCGCTGACTTATGCTTAAGCAATCACAGCCGGTTAGGAATTGCACCTTACCCCGAAGAACTTTATTTAATTTTCATGTTAATGTTAATACTTTGTTATTATGTTGTCAAGTTTGTTAATAACTTATTCTTCACATAATACTAACGTTAATAAAAATTACTTTTTTACTTATTTATTTTTTTACTTTAATGAATGCATTGTAAATTGCACGTAATGCAACTTCAAAATCTTCTTCTGCTACACCGATAATGATGTTAAGTTCTGAAGATCCCTGGTCAATCATTTTAATATTAACTCTTGCCTCTGCTAAAGCTGTGAATAAGATTGCAGCTGTACCTCTGGCACTCTTCATTCCACGACCTACTACTGCAATAAGGGCAAGGTTACTTTCAATAAATAACTGGTCAGGATGTACTCTTGAACGGATTTCGTCAAGAATAGCTGTTTCCTTTCCTGCTAATGCATCTGTCTGAATAACAACACTCATTGTGTCTACACCTGATGGCATATGTTCAAAACTTACATTGCTCTTTTCCAATGCACGAAGTACATTTCTACCAAAGCCTACTTCGCTATTCATTTTGTCCTTTTCAATATTAATTACTGACATACCCTTCTTGCCGGCAATACCTGTAATAATATGTTCACATGGCTCAGCAGTTTCTGAAACAATCATAGTTCCTCTATCCTGTGGGCAGTTTGTGTTTTTGATATTTACAGGGATACCTGCTGCTCTAACAGGGAAGATAGCATCTTCGTGTAAAACAGTAGCTCCCATGTATGCTAATTCTCTAAGTTCTGCGTATGTGATTGTGTTAATTGGACTTGGATTATTTACAATTCTTGGATCGCAAATTAAAAATCCACTAACGTCTGTCCAGTTTTCATAAATCATTGCGTCTACTGCTCTGGCAACAATTGAACCTGTTACGTCTGAACCACCTCTTGAAAATGTCTTGATAGTTCCGTTAGGCATAGAACCGTAAAATCCCGGAATCACTGCATATTCAGATTTTGCAAGCTTTGGAGCTAACTTTTCTGATGTTTTATCCCAATCAAATTCTCCTCTTTCATTGAAGAAAATATATTTTGCAGCATCAATAAAATCAAAACCTAAAAATTTGGCTAATACTTTACTGTTTAAGAATTCACCACGACTGGCTGCATAATCTCTACCTGCCATATGAGAGAATGCGCCCTTTATAATGTCAAAATCTTCGTCCAACGAAAAATCCTGAATGCCTAAGCCTTCAATAATTCCATTATATCTTTCCTTAATAAGATTAAACTGTTCTTCAAATTCTTCACCTTCTGAAGCTAATTCATAACAGTTATAAAGCATATCTGTAACTTTAATATCTTCTACAAAACGTTTACCCGGTGCTGATGCAACAACAAAACGTCTTGTTGGATCTGCTAAAATAATATCTGCAACTTTTCTAAACTGGTTTGCATCAGCTAGCGAACTACCACCAAACTTTACAACCTTTGTTTCTTTCATAACCTGCCTCCTAATTTATCTTTTATTATCCTTCAATTCTAATTCTAGAGATTACATTTCCTAATTTTTCAGCTTTTGCATCAAAATCCTGTTCGCTTAATTTTTCTGTAGCAAAACCGATTTCTCCTGAAATTCCTGCAGCAATGTATTCTACATTTCCAAATACAGCCTCAACTTCTTCTTTTGACTTTGTTGTTCTAACAAAGAACTTCTTCTTTGATTTTGAAAAATCTTCAACTTCAAGCTTTTCTTCTTTCCACATTACAGTTGTAGAAACATTCAAATGTCTAACGCTATCAACTACATCAGATACTACCGCACTTGCTGTAGGGAGTTTGCCTGCACCACTGCCGATAAATACAAGGTCACCTACCATGTTTCCACGTACTAAAATACCGTTAGTTACACCACTAACGTTGTATAATGGATGGTCAGGTGCTAAAAGTCTTGGTGCTACTGAACATACAATACCTGTATCTTCGTTCTTGCACTTTCCTAATAACTTAATTGAACGGCCCATTTTCTTTGCATACTTAAAGTCCTCAGCAGTAATTTTTGATATACCTTCTGTGTAGATTTCTTCAAAATTAACTGTCTTTCCATTTGCTAATGAAGCTAAAATTGCAATCTTTCTAACCGCATCATAGCCTTCAATATCTGCTTCAGGATTACGTTCTGCATAACCTAATTCCTGTGCTTTCTTTAAAGTGCTGTCAAAATCAGCACCTTCTTTATCCATCTTTGTAAGAATATAGTTTGTTGTTCCGTTTAATATTCCTGTAATTTCACAAATCTTATCCGCTGTAATATGCATGTTCATTGGACGGATAATAGGAATTCCGCCACCTACAGCAGCTTCAAATAAGAAGTTTCTATTATTTGACTGAGCAATCTTAATAAGCTCAGCACCATATTTTGCAACTAACTCTTTGTTAGATGTACATACACTCTTCTTTGCTAATAATGCTGACTTTACAAAATCATAAGCTGGTTTTAACCCACCCATTACTTCAATTACTACTCCTACTTCAGGATCGTTTAAAATAATATTGTAATCATGTACTAAAACGCTTTCACATGAATCTCCAGGAAATTCTCTTAAATCTAATACATATTTTACGTCAATTTCTTCACCTGCATTTGCAGTAATAAGCTCTTTATTTTCATTTATAATTTCGAATACACCTGAACCTACTGTTCCGTATCCTAAGATTGCTACCTTTATCATATTTCCTCCTTAATTGTGTTCTAGCCCTTTAGGGTGCAAATTCTTCGTAAATTTTAGCATGGTTAAATATTTTTATCAACTAATTTTAAGCTGTTTACTTTGTTTTCATAACAAATTATTACATATTTATTAATTTTTTTAATAAATCGCATGGATTTTTATGCAATATTGTGGTAGTTCGGTAAAGTGTTAAAGTGGTTTGTGATGTTAACTTTCCTCATTACCTGTATTAATCCATTTCAAATATCCATTAATAAAAGGATCAATGTAGCCATCTAAAACCTTGTTAACGTCAGTAACTTCAACGTTAGTTCTATGGTCTTTTACCATAGTATACGGTTGCATTACTTATTTGGTTGCACCAACCAATCTCTTTTACTTCACCTCTGATTCCTGAGCGCTTTTCTTCCTCTTCCTGTTTTTTTAGCATGTATAATTTTGCCTTTAACATTTTCATTGCCTTGTCTTTGTTCTGAAGCTGTGACCTTTCATTCTGGCATTGAACAACTATTCCTGTTGGCAAATGAGTGATTCTAACAGCAGATGATGTTTTGTTAATATGCTGTCCACCAGCGCCACTTGATCAATTCTTATATCGTCATCATTAATTTCCACATCTAAATCTTCCTCAATATCCGGCATTACATCTAAAGATACAAATGAAGTCTGTCTTTTGCCTGCTGCGTTAAACGGTGATATTCTAACAAGCCTGTGAACACCTTTTTCAGATTTCAAATAACCATAGGCATTTTCTCCATTAACCTGAAAAGTTATTGACTTTATTCCTGCTTCGTCACCATCTAAAAAATCTAAAACTTCAGTCTTATAACCTTTTGACTCTGCCCATCTTGTAAACATTCTATAAAGCATACTTGCCCAATCGCAGGATTCTGTTCCACCGGCTCCTGCATTTAATTTAAGAATTGCGTTACATTTGTCATATTCTCCTGATAAAAGAGTGTCTATTTTTGTTTTTTCAAAATTTTCTATAAATTCATTTAACTGTTCTTTTACATCTTCAACGATAGACGCATCTTCCTCTTCATTGCCCATATCTATCAAAATTCCAATATCTTCATAATCGCTTTGGATTTTTGAAATTGTGTCTATTTGAGATTTAAGATTTTTCAATTCCTTCATCAGCTTCTGCGATTTTTCAACATCATCCCAAAACTCCTGTTGTTCCATTGCTTCTTCAATTTCGCGTATTCTGTTTTCTTTTGTTTCAATATCAAAAGAAGCTGCAAGTTCTTTTACTTTATCTTTGTACTGATTCCACTCATATTTGTATTGTTCAAATTCAACCACAATATTCCCTCACTTGTTGTTTTATAATTTCAAGAAAAGGCGGGAAATCCCCTTCTCGCAATTTTTATTATATGAACTCATGCTTTACGTCCACAACAGTTCTTATATTTCTTTCCACTTCCACAAGGACATGGATCATTTGGATAAACCTTAGCTTCAACTCTCTGCTTTGGCTTCTTAACTCCATCTGAGTCATCTTTGTTTGTTCCTGTAACTTCTGCTACCTCTTCACGTTCAACGTTCTGCTCAACCTGAATATGATATAAAGTCTTTACAGTATCAATCTTAATATTTTCAATCATATAGCCAAACATTTCGAAACCTTGAATCTTGTATTCAACAGCCGGATCTTTCTGACCGTAAGCCATAAGACCAATCCCCTGTTTCAACTGTTCCATATCATCTAAGTGATCCATCCATTTCTGGTCGATTACTTTAAGAAGGACAATTCTTTCAAGTTCTCTAATATGTTCAGGTTCTGGGAATTCTGCTTCTTTTGCTTCATATAATTTCAAAGCTTCTTCCTTTAATTTCTGTTTGAATTCAGACTTTGTATATTTTGCAAGTTCTTCCGGTTTGCTCTTTAACTTAAATGGAATAATTTCAAATAATGACTGAACTAAACCTGCAATATCCCAATCTTTTGGTGACTGATCATCGCCTGCAAACATATCAACCTGAGATTCAATAATTTCGTTAATCATCTTGATTATTGCATCTCTCATGTTTTCACCGTTAAGAACTCTTGCTCTTTCAGCGTATATGATTTCTCTCTGGTCATTATTAACCTTATCGTATTCCATAAGGTTCTTTCTTATACCAAAGTTATTTCCTTCAATCTTCTTCTGGGCTCTTTCAATTGTACTTGTGAGCGCCTTGTGATGTAACTCTTCGTCTTCAGGTACCCCTAATGCATTAAATACTGACATTAATTTTTCTGAAGCAAAAAGTCTCATAATGTCATCTTCAAGTGAGATGTAGAACTTAGATTCACCAACATCTCCCTGACGACCTGAACGACCTCTTAACTGATTATCGATACGTCGTGATTCATGACGCTCTGTACCAATAATCTTAAGTCCGCCTGCTTCTCTTGCTGCATCATCAAGTTTAATATCAGTACCACGACCAGCCATGTTAGTAGCGATAGTTACTGCTCCATGTTGTCCTGCCTGTGCTACAATTTCTGCTTCTTTTTCATGATATTTAGCATTCAATACCTGATGTGGTATACCACGTTTCTTTAAGATATCACTAATCTCTTCTGAAGCATCAATGTTAATTGTACCAACCAAAACAGGCTGTCCTTTTGCATGTGACTGTTCGATATCATCAGCTACTGCTTTTAATTTACCACGCTTTGTCTTAAATACTGCATCTTCGTGGTCAATACGGGCAATTGGTCTGTTTGTTGGTATTTCAACAACGTCCATGCTATAAATATCTCTAAATTCTTTTTCTTCAGTAAGGGCTGTACCTGTCATACCAGCCTTCTTTTCATACTTGTTAAAGAAGTTCTGGAATGTAATTGTAGCAAGTGTCTTACTTTCTCTGTTAACTTTTACATGTTCTTTTGCTTCAATAGCCTGATGTAGTCCATCAGAATATCTACGACCAGGCATTATACGACCTGTAAATTCATCAACGATTAATACTTCGTCGTCTTTTACAACGTAATCCTGATCTCTATTCATTAAGTTATGTGCTCTTAAAGCTAAAATAACATTATGCTGTAATTCTAAGTTTTCAGCATCTGCATAGTTATCTATGTGGAAGAATTTTTCAACCTTTGCAATACCCTGTGCTGTAAGGTTAATAATCTTATCCTTTTCATTTACTAAGAAATCACCATCTTCTTCGATATCAACACCCATAAGGGCATCCATCTTGCTCAATTCAGGACTTGCCGTTCCTCTTTCCATCTGTCTTGCTAAAATATCGCACATTTCATAAAGCTTTGTAGACTTACCACTCTGACCTGAAATGATAAGTGGTGTTCTTGCTTCATCAATAAGAACAGAGTCAACCTCATCGATAATACAGTAAGCTAATCCACGCTGAACTAACTGTTCCTTGTATACAACCATGTTATCTCTAAGGTAATCAAATCCAAGTTCGTTATTTGTAATATATGTTATGTCGCAGTCATAAGCTGCTTTCTTGTCTTCATGTTCCATGTCTGAAAGGACACAACCAACTGTAAGTCCTAAAAATCTATGAACCTGTCCCATCCATTCAGCATCTCGAGTAGCAAGGTATTCATTAACTGTTACGATATGAACTCCCTTTCCTGTTAATGCATTTAAATATGCCGGAAGTAAACATGTCTGTGTCTTACCTTCACCTGTTTTCATTTCTGCTATACGTCCCTGGTGAAGAATAATACCACCCATTATCTGACAAGGATAATGTTCTGTTCCAAGAGTTCTTCTTGTTGCTTCTCTTACTAAAGCGAAAGCTTCAGGAAGTAAATCGTCTAATGTTTCCCCCTCTGCATATCTTTTCTTGAATTCTTCTGTTTTTGCTCTCATTTCATCATCTGTTAATTTTTCCATTTCAGGTTTAAGAGCTAAAACCTTGTCTAATGTATGCTTATGTCTTTTTAATTCACGCTCACTATGCGTGCCAATAATTTTGTTAATTACACCCATTGTAATCTCCTCTTTAAATTTATTCTGATCTGCAACGTGGTATCAATTGCTGTTTTCAATCAATTCCCATTGCCAAAGTATTTCACACACTATCGAATATATTAACATTTTACCGTTATTAATTCAACATATTAGATTTTATTTTATTGTAAATTTTGTAAACTTTCCGTTAAAAACAAAGGAATCGCTGTTAACATACACTAATATGTCAACAGCGATTATGCTTACTTAAATATCCCGCAATATTCTAGTCGAAGTTTGGTTCGATTAATCCGAATGTACCGCCCTTTCTCTTATAAACCACGTTCACTTCATCTGTTTCTGCATTAAGGAATACAAAAAAGTTATGTCCTAATAATTCCATCTGAATACAAGCTTCTTCAGCATCCATAGGTTTAATGCCAAAGCTCTTTGTTCTTACAATCTTAACTACATCTTCGTCCTCATCTTCATAATCAGCTTCAATGTAATCATTTGTGAAATTGTCGCGATATGATTTTTTCTTGTCAACTAACTTATTCTTATATTTAACTAACTGACGTTCTATTGTCTCCTCTACCATGTCAATAGAAGCATACATATCCTCACTAACTTCTTCTGCTCTAATAATGCCGCCCTTTACTGGAATTGTTACCTCCACTTTTTGGTCGTTTCGGTTAACACTAAGAGTAACATCTGCTTTTGTCTCTTCTGCGAAGTATTTGTCAAGCTTACCAAGCTTCTCTTCTACAGCGCCTTTGATGCCCTCTGTCACCTCAATATTTTTTCCGAAAATTTTAATTTTCATGGTACCACTTCCTTTCGTTATCTAGTAACTAGATTATACCATAAACCACCTACTTTTAACAACGAAAATCACACATTTTTCATTAGTTATATTTTTAACTATCTTTTTGTGCATTTTATACAATTTTTGCGTTTTTTCGTACATTCGATTACATTTAACATAATTTTACCATTTTCTAGTTATTAACATGTATTAACATAGATTTTTTTTAGATTTTATGGGTTATTAACCGACTTATTAACATTATTAACTTTTTTCACACAGATTTTATGTAAATCTTTGTCGAATTATAAAAGAACAGATGTTTTGTGTGGAAGTTATGAAATTGTGCATTTTTCACATATATCCTTGACAAATGTGGTGACTTTAGTTTTATAAAACAGGCTTTTTTTAGAGATAAAAAAAGACCTACAACATATAGTAACATAAGTCCTATATGTTGTAGGTAATAATGCTTTTTTATTAAATTAGTTTATGATTCTTCTTGCTGCACAAGGTGAACCCATACCACTTATTATAATTCCTGTTTCTTCTGTTGATGCATGTATTATCTGACCACCGCCAATGTACATTGCAACGTGAGAAATTGTTGAACTATTATATTTGTAGAATAATAAATCCCCCGGCTGTAATGAACCTAATGAGACAGCTCTTCCGTTGTATACCTGAGTATATGATGATCTGTTAAGTGAGTATCCAAAGTGTGCATATACTGACATTGTAAATCCTGAACAGTCTGTTCCGTTTGTTAAACTTGAACCGCCATATACATACGGATTACCTAAAAACTGCTTTGCATAAGCAACTACTGCTGATGCCCCGCCTGATGATGTCTGAGTATCATTATTCTGTGGTGCCTGTGTTGTCTGCTGTCTTGTTGTTTTTGGTGCTGTATATGTATTACTGTTACTGTTAGTATTTGTATTCTGTCTTGGCTGTGCTTCACCTATTTCTTCTTCCTCAGAAGCTCTCTGCTGTGCCTGAGCCTTAGCCTTGGCTGCTGCCTGAGCTGCTTTTCTTGCAGCTTTCTCTTTTTGTCTCTGTGCTTTCTTAATAGCCTTTTCTTCCTTCATTGTAACTGCTGTGTCCATATCAACACTAACTTTTACAAAATCTGCTGAAACCCAACCACTAACGCCATTGGCAATCTTAATCTTCACCCATTTGCCATCAGCGCTGTATTTTCTAATTGAATAATCTTCGTTACGATATACGTTTGTAACAATATCTGACTTGGTAGATGACTTTTCTCTAACGTGAACACCTGTTGCTGTTACATTAGCAAAAACATAACCATTATCTAATGCTCTTGACTGTGCCTTGTTACCTGTTACAAAATATTCAGCCTTAATGTATCCTGTACAATTACCAGACTTTATCTTGTACCAGCCATTGCTTGTCTCTTCAATAATTGTGGCTCCACAGTTATTATAAATCTTACCAACTCTTTTCCCTTTTGCTGAAGGTCTTCTTCTAACATTTACATAACCTTCGCTACCACCTTCAACCTTTGCGATGGCAATATTGGAAAATAATTTGTTTTCGTTTGTTGTCTTTTTGCTTTCAACCTTTGTTGTTTTGTTTTCTGTCTTCTCAGGTGCCGGAAGATATGATGACAAACCGTCTTCACTTCCTGTGCTTGATATGTAATTCTCAATATCAACTGCTGCTCCTGCACTTGCCATTTCCGTATTTAAGTCATCAGCAAGCATTGGTTGTGCAAGGGCAAATGTCATAGCTAATGCAAAACATCCTCCTGCAATTTTCTTTGCACAATTGTGCTTCATTATTATACGCCTCCATAAAATATATTTTAACATAAAATGTTACAATAGTATTACAATAATAACATTGTAAAAAAAATCTGTCAACCCATACCGGAATGTGGTATTGTATGTGTATAACAATTCAGCCATGCACATAAAAACAGGAAGACAAAAAAAGAATGCTTGCATTCTTTTAAGTATCACTGTTTTTATGTATTTGGAGAATCCAAATCAGCGAGATGAAACGAAGTGAAATCGAGCTGCATGGCTGAATATGTAGGCAGGCTGCTTGCGAGATGAAAGGAAGGGAAAACATGAAAAAAACTGCTATTGTTACCGGAGCATCAGGAGATATTGGAAAAGAAATTGCAAGATTTCTTTTAGAAAAAAATTATACTGTTGTAGGTATTTATTTTAATAATAATGAAGCTTTAGACGAATTAATTGATATTTATGGAGATAATTTGCATACTCTTAAATGTGATTTGTCTTCTTTTTCCTGCGGCAAGGAAATTGCAGACTATATTAGTGAAAATAATCTTAATGTGAATCTTCTTATTAATAATGCGGGGATTTCTATAATTGGATTATTGCAGGACTTAAATGAGGATTTATGGAACAAAATATGGAATACAAATGTTACTTCTGCTATTTCTGTTAGTCAGGCATTAATACCTTTATTTTTGAAGCAGGGTTATGGTCAGATTATTAATATATCATCTGTTTGGGGTAATTGTGGTGCTTCCTGTGAAGTTGCCTATTCTACAACAAAAGGTGCCATTAACACTTTTACTAAAGCTTTAGCAAAAGAGCTGGCACCTTCTAATATTCAAGTTAATGGAATTGCGTGCGGTATCATTGATACCAAAATGAATTCACATTTAGATTCTGAAGATATTGCTTCTATAATAGAAGAAATACCTGTTGGCAGACTGGGCACACCTGAAGATGTAGCCAAAACTGTATATTCCATAAGTGAAGCTGGTTCTTATCTAACCGGGCAAATTATTACTCTAGACGGCGGTTGGACAAGTTAATTGTCCTTTCCGCTATATTCACAAGACTATTCCTTGCTATAAAGTAAAAGATTAATTATTTCTTGTGAACGTGATGACAAGTTAATTATTTTTTATCAAGATATTCCATATCTTCATCGCTTATTTCAAAATCAACCTGTACGTTAGAAATAATTCTTTCTTCCTTAGTTGATTTTGGAATAGCTATTGCACCTTTTTGAATACAATATCTAACACAAATCTGTGGAATTGTTGCGTTGTATTTTTCAGCAATTTTTGCAACATATTCATCATTTACCAAGCCACCTGTTGCAAGTGGTGAATATGCCATTAACTGAATGTCATGTTCCTTACACATAGCAACTACTGCTTCCTGTCTGTTTCCAATATGGAAACTTACCTGATCAACCATAGGCACAATTTTACAATTGTCTAATATAGGCTGCATATGTTCAGGAGCAAAGTTTGAAACACCAATTGCTTTCGCCTTGCCACTTTCATATATTTCTTCTATTGCTTTCCAACATTCAATATTGCCTTCTGTGCAATCCATACCCATTTTTTCCCATGGCCATGGTGCATGAATTAAATATAAGTCAATATAATCTAAGCCTAAATCAGCCAAAGATTCTTCAAAGCATTTCTTTGTAATGTCGTAGCCTTTACATTCTGCTGGTAACTTTGTTGTTACAAAAATCTCTTCTCTTGGAATTCCTGAATCTTTAATTGCTTTTCCAACACTTTTTTCATTTCCGTAAGCTTTTGCTGTATCAATGTGTCTATAGCCATTGTTTAATGCAAAAGTTACTGAATTGTAAGCATCTTCTCCATCAGGTATCTGCCATGTACCTAATCCAATCTTTGGCACTTTTACGCTGTTTCTCAATGTGTAAGTTTCTTTAAGTATCATTTCTACTATCCTTCTATATATTTTTTTATTGAATAATAATTCCGTTTTCGTATTCTCTTATTCTACATGCATTACCTAAATTTTCAGTTGCTGTTCCACTTTTATTTATAATGTGGGAAATCTGTCCCTGACCGTTTAGTTTAACTGTGCATGTGTTATGTAACTTAACGCCTTTTCTATCAGGAACTTCAACTGCTGATGCAATGTCTATATCGCTGTCTCTGTTATAACAGTAAACACCTATGCCGTAGCTTTCGAATTTTTTAACACTGTCTGCCACTTTAATGGAAGCATAGCCATTGACTTTTCCATTGTGACTTTTGTACGCTTTCTGCTTTGGCACATCATATGGCAATTCGCTTTGATAAAAGAATAATTTACCATTTTCACCATTCCAAATAGTCTGATATTCCTTAAAGTGTTCCACAAACAAACCATACATTGTTACATTATCACCGTTAATGATAATTCCGTTAGTTGCTGTGTTAACGTCCCAACCTACATTTGTGCTATGGTCAGCTCGCCATACCCAGAAATTGTCGCCTATTACGTTGTTGCTGTTAATTGTTACGCAGTTTTTAACCTTGCCTGCGTACTTTCCACCACCAACTCTAAAGTACACATCACTAAAAGAAAGGGGATTGTTTCCATGAGATACTTTTGTTTTCTTATCTCCAACCTGCAACAAAGTTGTTGATTCTTTTTCACCTGCATCAAATAAAAGTCCGCATACCTTTATACCGTCTTCATCTGAAACATTCATGACAACATTTCCTTTTGAAGCTTCAAGTGTAGCCAGTCCCATACCGTAAATAATTGTATCTTTCTTTGTTACTTTTAGAGTTTCTTCTATATTGTAGATGCCCGGTGTAAATAAAATATTCTTTCCGTCGGCTAAAGCCTTGTTTAATGTTTTGCTATTGTCTTTGTCAGGACTTGCAATGTAAAAAGTGTTTAGGCTGTAAAATGTGCCTGTTACACCATTTTCCCATGAAATGCCTTGTGCATTTTTGCGAAGTTTTGGAACCATAACCCCATAGCCTTTGTCATTATCGTAGCAAATATATGGCTTCTCCTGTACTACCGGTGACTCTTCCACTACTGTATATGGAGCATATGGCCACTCTCCTGAAGGATTACTGTAAGTTTCTTCGCCTACAAAAACCATGTTCCAAACACCGTTTTCCCAGTTGTTCCACTGATTATTTCTACATAAATACTGCTGCTGTGAACCTGAAGAAACTGTCCCGGCAAATTTGCTGTCTGCAATAAAACCGCCACTTGACCAGCCTTCTCCATCACTTAAAACAATCCCATCACTTGAATTAACTCGTCGTAATGAAACTGCCTGAGAATTAGCCCACATACAATATTTATTAATGGAAAAGTTTTCTGCACTTCTCCAGAAATTACATGTTGCATTTGTGCCCATCCACTTTGCATCGACCCATAATTGATTAATATTAGTATCTGTAGGTTCAATTCCTAAACCTGAAACCTGAGTATAAAATCCTACTTTTACAGATAATGATTTATCATACTTACCGGATTTAAACAAAAGTGCATATCGCTCATCACCAAACTGATTTGACTCCTGTTTTTTGTACACCGAATCTATTTTGTTCTGTACATCTTCTATTTTGTCTTTGCTGTCAAAAACATAAACATTATCTCCGAAAATTTTGTTGTCAGTTACAGGATTTCCTTTTGAAACGTATGTTATTTTTTCTTTAGACTCCTTTACCTTATTAGTGTCGCTTTTGCTATTATTTTTGCTGCCATCGCAACCTACCATGGTAAAAGCCAGCAACGTAGCTAATGCCATAATTAATCCTTTTCTCATAATTTTAATAATCCTTTACTAAATATACTGCATGTCTCGTTGTCACAATAAGATTTTTTCTCTTCTCCCCTCCAAAATCAAAAGTTGTAGGTCTTTGTGGCAACTTAATTGTGTCTGACAATTTGAAATCTTCATATATTTTAATATTGTCATCTGCCACGTAAATCTTATTGTTAAACTTTCTTACTTTATAATCGCCCTCTTCTATAATCGGAACCGGGTTCTCCAGTAAACCGTCTTCTGTAATATCACACTGCCATACGCGCTTGTACAATTCGTCTACTGAATATAACTTTCTTCCCGGCTTTGATCTTGATAAATTATTTGCTCTCATTAAATCATAGTGGCATGGGATAATTGTCTTTCCGTCTTTTGCCAAAAATGCCTTCTTTGGATTGTAGGTAACAACCTGTTCAAAGTCATTTCCATCTCTCCAACGGTTTCCCGGATATAAAACTCTTTCCGGTTTAATATCGCCTATATTGACTTTGTGCAATTTCTCAATGTCACCATTTTTGTCAATTGTAAATGCCACAACAATCGCTCTGCTGTCATACCAGAAGCCATAAGATGTGCCATAACTGTCAGGTGGTAAGTTGTTTATTATTTCCTTGCCATTTAAAGTAGCTTCTCTTGGAATTGAATATTCACCAACTACAACAATATTGTCTCTTGTGTCAAAACCAATAGAATTAATCTTAAACGGTGATTCAAAATACATTGTCATCTTCAAGGTTTTGCCATCTATTCGATAAATCTTCTTGTCTAAGCTATCAAGGAAATAGAAGTTACCTCTGCCGTCACAACAGCCACCATCAGCAAATCTAAATCCACTGTATAATAATTCATTACTATATTTATTTTTGGAATCCATTGAAAATTCAACTACCGTATTTCTTGTTACGTGACTTGTTTCTTTTCCAATAACTTCAATTCTTGCCGCCTGCCAAGGTCTTACCTCAATGCCTGTATTAACATCTAATAGGAAATTGTCTATTGTATATTTCATCTGAGAATAATTGTGTACATTAAGGAATTTAATGTTTTCACAATCCCAGGTTTTGACACAATATGGATAAGGCTTGTTTACAAATACAGTTCTGAAACAGTAGGTTGATGAAAAAGTAATATCCTTACAATTATGTAATTCTATTGGCTGTGCAAATTCGCCCTCTGCTTTTTCCTCTTCACTTTGGAAACCATAAATTGTTACGTCTTTTGCCTTTATCATTCTAATTTCGCATCTTTGATGATGTTCTAAGGACAAACAGTAAATTCTAATTGGAGAACTGTTTTTCTCAATTTGAACACCTGCTGTAACATAAGGGCTGGCTGACCAAACGTCTTTAAAAATACCTCCACCATTTCTGATTAACAAACTTGGATATTGATAGTCCCATATTTTCTTAAGGTCAGCGTCTCTTGCTCTTCCTCTGTCGTATGGCATTTCAAAGTCGCCTGTGCCTTTGACCAAATTACCATGACCACCAAAGAATTTCACGTCGTTCATATATGAATCGCCGTTGGCACACCAGAACACACCACATGCTCTAGGATTTCGACCACCTGTGTATACGCCTAATCCAAAGAGAATATTCTTTCCGGTTGATGTCTTTATGAAAGGTTTTACCTTTCCAAAACCTGTAAATTTCTCTGCATTTTCTTTTAATACTAATCTTGTTGAAACCGGATTCATACCAACAAAAGAAGTATCCTCTTTTAAAGTAATTGTGTCTGTTAAAATGTATTCTCCCTGTGGGAAATATATTGTCTGATACTTTTCAACTGCATTCTTTAAGGCTTCTGTATCATCTGTAACGCCATCACCTTTCAAGCCTAGATCTTTAGCATTTGCCCACAAGTCCATCTCCTGAAGTATCGGCAGGTCTGTTTTTAAAATAGAATAATCCACTTCTCTTGCATAGCGGTAAATTTCATCGTGGAACTGTTTGTCAGGATTAATGTCACTTGCCACAATTCCATGGGTATACTTTTTCAATCTGCACTGGTAATCTTCGCTGTTTATTTTTCTTCCTGTGTCTTTAAAAGAAACAATATTTTCCACTGCCCTCAGATAACAGTTTTTTACATTAATCTGTGTAAGCTGATTTTTCTCCTGAGCAATGTCCAAAAATGTATTCATGTCCTCAAATATTGAGTCTTCTATAATTAATTTTTCAAAATAACCTTCATCAACATCAATGAACTTGGATGTGTTAGTGCTGTAAGCTCTTATTATATTAAGACCTGCTTCGTGGGTTCTAAAGGCTGCTGCAGTCTGACCGTTAAACCTTACATCAACCATAACAAAAGGCCAGCCCGGAGAACACTTTGTAGTAACGATGCCATATTTTCCACCATTAATGAAAATATCTTCCATTTCGTTTCCAACATCGTAAATGCCTGCCATTCCTGACTCAACATTAATATCGATATGATTAATGAAACAATGCTGTGCGTAATGAGTTCTAAAAGCCACTGCCTGAGAATTGCCCCTGCCCAGACTTACATTTACGTTAGACATTGCACTGTAAAAAGTTCCCGGATTAGCATCCTGAATACGACTTTCGTCCTCTTCCATTTTGTTAGTAAACCAAAACAGATATTTAAAACCACCTTTTTGTTCAGGATGTGGTTCATTAAAACCATCCGCATTATCCTGCAAAATAAATTCTGGTCTGTTCTTGCCATAACCTATAATTCGTACTGCTTTTGGAACATAGATTGTTCTACTAAGAAGGTACTTACCTTCAGGCACAAATAGCACTCCATATCCATCCTGTTTTACAACAGCGTGAATTGCTTCCTGTAACTGCACACTTACATCTTCTGTTCCATCATTTTTAATATTAAAATTGTCCTGTGTAAAATACACAGCTTTACCATCCGTTAGTTTTTCCTTATAAAACGACACTCCATTCATACGCTATACCGATTCCTTTTTATAATTTATGATTAGGTACAACTGCATACATTACAAAATCCTCTGTACCTTTATTTACCATTCCATGACTATGTCCCATTGGACAATAGTGAACTGTACCGGGTTTTAAAATTTCTGTCTTCCCGTCCATTGTTACTTCCGCTTCCCCTGAAAGTGCAAAAACCACTTCGCTGTTATTTTCGTGAGTGTGAACACCTATGGAAGCTCCCGGAATTAAAGT
>ERZ791809.899-NODE-899-length-18437-cov-2.802470_pt1 | contig 18437 bp, 11 predicted proteins | sample MGYA00509946_ERZ791809 | MGnify/ENA primary metagenome ERZ791809 (study PRJEB30046, sample SAMN00791993) | human gut metagenome | study: EMG produced TPA metagenomics assembly of the A metagenome-wide association study of gut microbiota in type 2...
CTGTCCTGTATATTGTTGTATTGTTGATAATTTAACCTCTCTCGCTTTTATATAATCTTTTGGCATTATAATTTCAAAAAAATATTCACATATTCCTACAAATTGCTTATCAAACTCTATGAGTAATTCCTTTAATTCATCTATATCTATTTCTATTCTTGAAATTATAGGAATTTTAAAACTTACTAGCTCCACTTTCTCTTCACTTTTTTCTATTAAAGTAGGAATATAATACATGCTTTCTTTTTCATTTATTCCTAATGAGGGCGTATGAAATATTGCTCTATGCTTTAAATAATTATAATATTCACGAATTTGTTTAAATAATTTGTTTCGGTCAGTAAAATTATCTTTTAAAACTTCAACAATTTTTCTCTCTTGAAGCTCTACTAATCCTCTTATTAAATCATTTAAATTACATTCTTTCATCAATTTCTGATACAGTTCATTCGATGGAATTTGATTAACATCATCTGCATTATTATAATAAAACCATAATACTTGCCAAAGATAATCCACTGCAAAATTATAATACAGTAATGCATTTTCAATAAAATATTTTTTTGTACTTAATATTGCCATTTTATCCTCTGACATCATTGAATATTTTTCATAATCCAGACAAAAGTGTATACTCATTCTGGCATTACATACTTGATAATATAAATCGGAAATTTTACATGCAGCAAACGTAATATTATTTTTATATGTATAATACTGACCATCCAATGGCATGTATTCATTCCAAAAAGTTATATCTTTTAATTCGTTATAAACATTTTTCATTTTATATCCTATAGCCCTTAATAAATTTTTACAAAACTATATTTCCATTTTATTATAATCTACTTTCACTTATCTTATCAATCGGAAAATATTCCCACGACAACTTACGAAAAGTTGGGGAATCTTACGCTATTATACATCAAAAGTTGGGTAAATATTGGGTAATTACACTACTCCCCAACAAAATAAAACAGGCAATCTTCGCTTACTTATTTCAGAAGAATGAGGCGGAGTTTCATACGACAGTTGGGGAATTGAAATTCCCCAACTCACTCCCCAACTTTTACCCAATTCCATGCATAAATAGCGATAATTTACGATAAGTCAAAATTTATTCCCCAACACGCAAAAAAACCTTGAATCATCCCATTTTCATAGGAAATTCAAGGTTTTTCGTTGATTTACATGATAATAATACGGTTCAAATTCTTATGCGAACTGTAAGATTATGCGTTAGCCTGAGCTGCAACTTCTGCTGCAAAGTCCTCATTCTTTTTCTCAAGACCTTCACCAGTCTCGAAACGAACGAATCTCTTAAGCTCTACAGGTGTTCCAACTTCTTTGGATACCATCTCAAGATACTTAGCAACTGTCTCTTTGTTCTCAGCTTTTACATACTCCTGCTCTAACAGGCAGATCTCTTTGAGCTCTTTTGCAAGACGTCCAGTAATCATCTTCTCGATGATGTTCTCTGGCTTGTTAGCATTCTTAGGATCATTCTTAGCCTGAGCGATAAGAATCTCTTTCTCGTGCTCTTTGTACTCTTCCGGTACATCATCAGTAGATACATACTTCGGATTCAGAGCTGCTACCTGCATAGCAACGTTCTTAAGAGCCTCTTTAACTCTCTCGTCATTGTTCTCTGTCTTAGCTTCTACTAAAACACCAATCTTTCCTGCTGCGTGGATGTAAGATACAACGATTCCATCCTCAGATACGATTTTCTCAAATCTTCTGATGTTCATGTTCTCACCAATCTTAGCGATCATAGCTGCAAGTTTCTCATCTACTGTCATAGATGTATCAAGTGCCCATTTTTCAGCCTTGAATGCATCGATATCAGCTGCATCTGTGTCTGCTGCCTGCTCAACAACTTCTTTAACAAATGTCTGGAATACTTCATTCTTTGCTACGAAGTCTGTCTCAGCATTAACTTCTACGATTGCTGCAACTTTATCACCATCTTTGATAGTTGTTGCTACAAGTCCTTCAGCGGCAATTCTTCCTGCTTTCTTCTCAGCAGTAGCAAGTCCCTTCTCACGAAGGAATTCAATAGCTTTGTCAAAATCACCATCTGTTGCAGAAAGTGCCTTTTTGCAGTCCATCATTCCTGCTCCGGTCATCTCTCTTAATTCTTTTACCATACTAGCTGTAACTGCCATCTTTTTTGTCCTCCAATTAATTAATGTAATTAATCAATATTATCTGGTTCTTACTCTTCTGTTGCCTCTGCTACTTCTTCAGCTGCTTCAGCTTCCTCGTATACGTCAGCGCCAGCCTCGCCCTGATTAGCTTCGATAACAGCATCTGCCATCTTAGAAACGATCAGTTTTACTGCACGGATTGCATCGTCATTTCCTGGGATAACATAGTCAAGCTCTTCTGGATCACAGTTTGTATCAGCGATACCGATAAGTGGAATTCCAAGTGTGTGAGCCTCCTGAACACAGATTCTCTCTTTCTTAGGATCTACTACGAAGATAGCATCCGGGATTTTCTTCATCTCTTTGATTCCGCCAAGGTTCTTCTCAAGTTTCTCCCACTCTTTTTTTATCTGGATAACTTCTTTCTTAGGCAGTACATCAAATGTTCCATCCTCAGACATTCTCTCAATCTCTTTGAGACGGGCAATTCTGCTCTTGATTGTCTTGAAGTTTGTAAGCATTCCTCCAAGCCATCTCTCATTTACATAATACATTCCGCAGCGCTCTGCTTCTACTTTGATTGCATCCTGAGCCTGTTTCTTTGTTCCTACGAAAAGGATTGTTCCGCCCTGTGCTGCAATATCAGATACTGCATAGTAAGCCTCATCAACTTTTCCTACAGATTTCTGTAAGTCGATGATATAGATACCATTTCTCTCTGTGTAGATGTAAGGAGCCATCTTAGGGTTCCATCTTCTTGTCTGATGTCCAAAGTGAACACCTGCTTCTAAAAGCTGCTTCATTGAAATAACGCTCATGTTTCTTTCCTCCAATTGGTTTTTTTACTTCCGCACCGGTATACGTCCTTGAAACCAGTCTTTTTCTTTTGACTGGCACCGTCTCAGACAGCCATGTGCGTGCTTTTTTGCGACCTTAAAATGATATCATAAAACCCTTGCGAATGCAAGGGTTTTTCAAAAACATCATATTAGATTTTTGTATATTTTATATTTTTACATTTTTTACAATATCCGTAATTTTTACTACCAGTAACGTCTTACAGCAACAATCGTTCTGTAATATGCGTTGGACGTTTTTATTCCACCTGCCGGATAAGGTTTACTGTTGGAAGCATGTACAATCTGTCCTCCACCAATATAAATTGCGACATGCCCCTCATAACAGACCACATCTCCCGGCATCATATCTGAAACAGCTACAGCTTTTCCGCCATAACGAAGTGATGTGGAATTTCTCGGTGTAGATATTCCAAATTTTGAATGAATCTGCTGCACAAACCCAGAACAGTCAATTCCATTCGTCAGACTGTTTCCTCCATATACATACGGATTCCCTATGTATTCACAGCCTTTGTTGGCAATCTTCTGTCCAGCAGATGCATTGCCCGGCTTGCTTGTATTAGAAGGACTTCCTGTTGACGGCTTTGTCGTTGTCCCTGTATTTCCGGTCGTTGGTGTGGCCGTACCTGTATTTCCGGTTGACGGTGTTGTCGTACTTACATTTCCAGTCGATGGCGTCGTTGTATTCCCCTCTGACGGTGTTGTATTTCCTCCGGATGGCTTTGTCGTGCCTGTATTGGCTGCTGAACCCACCTGATTAGCCGATGAAACATTTCCCGTCTGATTTTCGCTCTTACTCTGAGCTATTTGCTGCTCTTCCTGCATTCTTGCTACTTTTGCATCTGCCTCTGCCTGCGCACTTGCAAGCTGGCTGTCAAAATCTGCGATCTGGGCACGCATCTGGGTTAAAGTTGATTCCAAATTTGCCTGTTGTGAACTCATCTCCTGCGCCATGACTTCCATATCTGCCTGTTCGCCTTCAAGTTCTGTTTTCAAATTCGCAACTTCTTCTTTTGTCTGCACATATTCCATTAGTTTGTTTCGGTCATAACCATGAACTTTCTCGACATACTCAGACTTATTGACTAAATCCGAATAGGATGTTGCAGTCAGAATAGCCTCTGCAAATGATGCATCACCATTTTCATACATATATTTTATACGAAGCTTCATATCTTCATATTGCTTTTGCTCATTCTCTTGCGCAACTGCAAGGTCTTGTCCAACCTCACCAATTCTCACCTGCTGATTCTCAATGTCTTGTTGCAGCGCCTTATAGCTGACCAACAATGAAACCAACTGGGAATTGATACTATCTGCCTGTGCCTCAACCTCACTTTTCTGATTTTCCAGTGCTTCCACCTGATTCTCCGGTTCCGCAAATACTGGTGTTACAAACGCTGTCGTAACAAATAAAGTGCTCACTGCAGCAGAGGCAATAAGCACCCGAACAACTCGTACTTTCATTTTCTCACCCTTCCTTATTAATTACCCTTTTACATTCAGGTTTCTCCCCCGCCCGAATGTTATACTCCTCATTTGCCTTATACGTTCAGAATACAATAATTTTACTGAATTATCAATAATGAAATTGTTTTTTTCAGACATTTTCAAATATGACTCACCTATGGTTCAAATATGACTCAATTCAAGAATGCCTCGGAGTTTTTTATATCATGGAAATTGTAATTTTCTAAAGATGTTGGGACCCCCCAACTATGATGCCTACGGATCGTTCCGTGCTTTGCACTCCCACCGGCATCATGATATTAAAAATGCCAGGATTCAAAAGAAATCCTGGCAAATAAATTCAATATTCTTTTATTAAGGACGTACGATTCTCATATTAGAAGGGACACTTGCTACTTTTACTACATCACCTGTATGTGGTGCATGGATCATCTGACCATTTCCAATGTAAATTCCACAGTGTCCGGATCTTACACACACATCTCCAGGCTGTGGGTTACTCACTGTCGGAAGGGCATTCAATGACGCTGATGTGCAGGAACGTGAATATCTACCTGTCAGGCAGAAACCTACAAGACCTGAACAGTCAAAGGAATTCGGTCCTGTCGCTCCCCATACATACGGTTTTCCAAGTGCAGAATACGCACGGGACACTGCGTCTCCTGATACATAACTTGGAGCATTGTTGCTTGTTCCTTTATGGGAACTATTTCCCTTATTGCTATTACTTGAGCTATTGCTTGATGAGCTGGAAGAATTATTCCTGTTCGATGCAGCCTGCTGTCTTGCTGCTTCTGCTGCCGCTGCCTGTCTTGCTGCTTCTTCCTGCTGTCTCTTCAGCTCTTCTTCCGCCGCCTTACGCTCAGCTTCTTCGATCTGCTGATCCAGATCAGACACCTCTGCCTGCTTAGATGCGATCAGGTTATCAAGTTTCGACTCCTGTGACTCATACTCTGTCTGCATACTTTCAAGCTGTGACTGTTCTTCTTCCAATTGATCTTTCAGATCAGAAATCTTCTGCTTTGTCTCTACGTACTCCTGTAATTTCTGTCTGTCGTAATTATGTACATTACTTACATATTCCGCTTTGTTGACCATATCAGAGAAATCCTCTGAACCAACTAAGCTTTCTACAGCACTCTGATCGCCAGCTTCGTACATATACTTAATACGAACCTTCATATCTGCATACTGTTTCTGTTCTTCTGCCTCGGCATCTTCCAGATCTGACTGTGCCTGAATAATCTCTTCACCTTTACTGCTAAGTTGAGACTCCAGCTCCGTAATCTTTCCCACTACTGTATTAAGCTGGGTCTGGAGTGAACTTACTTCATTCTGTGCGGACTCTTTGCTCTTTTTCAAATCGTCAACAGATGGATCTGCAAAAACCGGTGTCACAAGTACAGAACTGGCAACTGCCGCCGCCAGAATTCTCTTACCTATTTTGTTCATATTCATCTTCCCTCTTTTAATTATTTTTCTTTCGAAAACGCCCCATCGTTATTATACACATTTTTTATAGTTTACGCAACCCGCTACAAATTTGACGCAATCTTTATCATTTTGTGTTCATTTTTTTACCATTTCAGATACAATTCCATCAAATATGTCTAGATATGCTCTTGTATATGACAAATGCCAGTCCTTTCAAAAAAGAACTGGCATTAAATTATTCATTTTCTTATATACTTTATGGACGAACGTACCACATATTAGATGGTACTGCAGATATTTTCACTACATCTCCTGTGTGTGGTGCATGAATCATCTGACCTCCACCTATATAAACACCTACATGCCCAACTCTTACACAAATATCTCCTGGCTGTGGATTACTTACCTTAGTCAAACCAACGAAATCACTGGAGCTATATGTATGTGAATATCTTCCTGTCAGACAGAAACTTACAAGTCCGGAACAATCGAAGGAATTCGGTCCTGCCGCTCCCCATACATACGGTTTTCCAAGTGCTGAATATGCACGGGATACTGTACTTCCGGATACGTAACTACCAGAACTGCTGCTTGATGATGAACTGCTGTTTCCTTTGTTGCTGGAACTGCTTGAATTCGAGCTGCTGTTGCCTTTATTACTATTGGAACTACTTGAATTATTGGAGCTGCCTGAATTACTATTCGTTGTTGTACTATTCTGAGATGCTGCCTGAAGTTGTTTCTGTCTTTCCTCTTCTGCTTTTTTCTGACGCTCTTCCTCTTCTTTCGCTGCCTTCTCTGCCGCTTCCTGAATCTGTGAATCAAGATCTGCTACTTCTGCCTGTTTTGAATCGATCAGAGTTGTCAGATTAGACTCTTCTGTCTCATATTCTGTCTGCATGCTCTCAAGCTGTGACTGCTCTGTCTCAAGCTGATCCTTCAGATCAGCAATCTTCTGCTTAGTTGCAACATATTCTTCCAGCTTGTCGCGATCATATCCATGTACACTTTGAACATACTCAGCTTTACTTAACAGATCCGAAAAATCTTCTGAGCTTACCAGTGATTCAAGCGCTGTTGCATCACCAGCCTCATACATATACTTGATACGAAGCTTCATAGCCGCATACTGTGTCTTCTCGTCTTCCTGTGCCTGCTCCAGATCTGCCTGCGCCTGAATAATCTCTTCACCCTTTGTTGTAAGATCAGCTTCCAATTGAGTAATCTTACTTACAATACTCTGAAGCTGTGACTGAAGTGAGTTTACTTCACTTTGCGCTGATGCCTTACTCTTCTGAAGATCATCTACTGAAGGTGCTGCCAAAACCGGTGTAACTACTAAACTGCTCGTAATTAATGCTGCCAGTATTCTTCTTCCAAATTTATTCATATAAAAACTTCCTCACTCAAATGTATACAATTTTATATAGTTTTGCTACTACATCTAGATGTTATTATACATGAGTCAGTACATATTTGCAATATTTTTTAACATTTTTGTAACATTTGGGCTAGTCAAGCCATGCTGGAAAATAAATATGGGGTGAGAAATCAAGCTTGTTTGAAGTTCTCACCCGATACTTATTTTGTTACTGTACATTCATATTCGTATATCCCATCAGGCTGACATCGATTTCCTGTGCGGCTTCTCTTCCTTCGCGGATTGCCCATACAACCAGTGACTGACCTCTGTGCATATCTCCCGCTGTGAACACCCGCTCCACATTTGTATGATACTCACCTGCCGGTGTTGCCACATTTGTACGCGCATTGACTTCCACGCCAAATGCTTTTGTCACATATTCTTCACTTCCAAGAAATCCTGCTGCAATAAGTACAAGATCTGCCTGTACTGTATACTCAGTTCCCGGTATCTCAGTCATCATCATGCGTCCGGTTTTCTCGTCTTTCTTCGGCTCCAGCTTCACAAGTGTGACCTTGCAGAGATTTCCTTCCTTATCTTTGATGAACTCTTTGACCGTTGTCTGATATACACGCGGATCATGTCCGAAGACTGCCGTTGCTTCTTCCTGCCCATAGTCTGTTTTGCAGACTTTTGGCCACTCCGGCCACGGGTTGTTATCTGCACGAGTATCTGGTTCTTTGGGCATCATTTCTACTTGAAGAACAGATTTTGCGCCATGTCTCATAGAAGTTCCGATACAGTCATTTCCCGTATCACCTCCGCCAATAACGATAACGTGTTTTCCCTTTGCAGAAATGTATGTGCCATCCACCAGTTTCATATCATTTGCCCACAATGCTTTTGTCGTGGACTTCAGGAAATCGACTGCGAAATAAATTCCTTTTGCGTCCCGTCCCGGTGCTTTAATATCTCTTGGATGAGAAGCTCCACAGCAGAGAACTACACGGTCAAACTCTTTTAATATAGAAGAAGCTTTTTTGTCTTTCCCGATATTGCAATTTGTTACAAATATAATTCCTTCTTCTTCCATAATATTTACCTTACGGTCAATATACTGTTTTTCCAGTTTCATATTTGGAATTCCATAGCGAAGAAGTCCTCCGACTTTGTCTTCCCGTTCAAACACTGTCACGCTATGTCCTCTGCGGTTCAGCATATCTGCCACAGCAAGTCCGGACGGTCCTGATCCCACAACAGCTACTTTCTTTCCGGTTCTGACTTTCACCGGTCTTGCCGCAGCGTATCCTTTTTCGTAAGCATTTTCAATAATACTGTACTCATTCGCTTTTGATGATACTGCATTTCCATTGAGTCCACATGTACATGCTGCCTCACAAAGTGCAGGACATACCCTGGAAGTGAATTCCGGAAAATTATTCGTCTTTTTTAACCTATAATAAGCCTCTTCCCAGTTGCCGTGGTAAATCAGATCATTCCACTCCGGCACCAGGTTATGGAGAGGGCAGCCACTTGCCATCCCCATAATCATCTGTCCTGCCTGGCAGAACGGAACGCCACACGCCATACATCTTGCACCTTGGCGCTCCTGTTCTTCTTTTGACAAAGGTGTGTGGAATTCGCGGAAATGCTTGATTCGCTCCTTCGGTGACTCTGCCGGCTTATCCTGTCTTTCATATTCCATAAATCCTGTTGGTTTTCCCACGTTGTCCGCCCCCTATCTTCTTCCTTCTTTAATTGCGTAAAATGCTTCAATTCTAGCCTGCTCACTGCTCATGCCCTGTTCTTCCATCTGAACGATAGTAGAAAGCATTTTCTCGTAATCAATCGGAATGATTTTCTTAAATTTCGGCAGATAATCGGTAAAGTGGTCCAGAATTTCTTTTCCGCTCTCAGAATTCGTATAAGCCACATGCTCTTCGATCATTTCTTTCAACTCGTTGATTTCAAACTTCGAAGTTACTCGTTCAATATTTACCATCTGCTTATTAATATTCTTATAAAGATCACTGTTCAGATCCAGTACATAAGCGACACCGCCGCTCATTCCGGCTGCAAAGTTCTTTCCAGTCTTGCCAAGAACAACAACACATCCGCCGGTCATGTACTCACATCCATGATCACCAACACCTTCTACAACTGCTTTTGCGCCAGAGTTGCGGACTGCAAAACGCTCACCTGCCACACCATTGATAAAAGCTTTACCACTGGTTGCTCCGTAAAGTGCAACATTTCCTATTATAATATTCTCTTCGTGTTTAAATGTAACACCCTTCGGTGGATACACGATCAGTTTTCCGCCTGAGAGACCTTTACCAAAATAATCATTGCCGTCTCCTACAAGTTCCAGTGTCAGACCCTTTGGAATAAATGCACCAAATGATTGACCACCTGCTCCGGTACATTTGATCACATAACTGTCTTCCTCTACGCCTTCCGGATATCTTCTTGTAATTTCTGATCCGAAAATTGTTCCAAATGTACGGTTGGTGTTCGTGACATCGACTTCCAGGCTTCTCTTCTGATGCTTTTCAAGTGCCGGAAGCAGTTCTTTTACAAGGACTCTTTCGTCAAGCGTCTTCTCCAGTTCGAAATCATAAATCTTCTTTGGATTATAAGTCATTGGTGTCTTTGTTCCCTCATAAGGGTTTTGCAGGATCTGGCTTAAATCCAGTGTTGCTGCACGATCAGATGTCGGCACTTCTTTGACTTTCAGAAGGTCAGTCCTTCCAACCAGTTCATCAATCGTACGAACACCTAATTTTGCCATATATTCGCGCAGATTCTGTGCGATGAATCTCATAAAGTTGATGACGTATTCCGGTTTTCCGCGGAAGTTCTTGCGAAGTTCCGGATTCTGTGTTGCCACACCAACCGGACATGTATCCAGATTACATACCCGCATCATAACGCATCCCATAGTTACAAGTGGTGCTGTCGCAAATCCAAATTCCTCTGCTCCAAGGATAGCTGCAATTGCCACGTCACGACCACTCATCAATTTTCCATCTGTCTCAATACGGACACGTTCACGCAGTCCATTTTGGATCAATGTCTGATGTGTTTCCGCAAGTCCAAGCTCCCAAGGAAGTCCTGCATTGTGGATAGAACTCTTAGCCGCCGCTCCGGTTCCTCCATCATATCCAGAGATCAGGATCAGTCCGGCTCCTGCTTTTGCGACTCCGGCTGCGACAGTTCCAACACCTGCTTCAGATACAAGTTTTACGGAAATCCTTGCGTCTTTATTTGCATTTTTACAGTCATAAATGAGCTGTGCCAGATCCTCGATAGAGTAAATATCGTGATGCGGTGGTGGTGAGATCAGGCTGACACCTGGCGTAGAATGTCTTGTCTTGGCAATCCACGGATAGACCTTTCCTCCTGGAAGATGTCCACCTTCTCCTGGTTTTGCACCCTGTGCCATTTTAATCTGAATCTCTTTTGCACTGACAAGATATCTGCTTGTTACACCAAATCGTCCGGAAGCGACTTGCTTAATTGCAGAACATTTTTCTGTATCCAGACGCTCGATTTCTTCACCGCCTTCACCGCTGTTGGATTTACCATGCAGACGGTTCATGGCGATTGCAAGCGTCTCATGTGCCTCCTTGGAAATGGATCCGTAGGACATAGCACCTGTCTTGAATCGCTGAACGATTTCATCCACACTCTCTACTTCTTCAATCGGAATACCTTTCTTCGGATAATTAAAATCAAGCTGACCTCGCAGATTAATGTGGGCACCTTCTTCATTTACCATATCTGTGTACTGCTTAAACATTTCATAATTGCCAAGTCTTGTAGACTGTTGAAGCATATGGATCGTACGTGGATTGTACAGATGTTCCTCGCCACAGCTTCTGGATTTGTGTTGTCCGAGACTGTCCAGTGTCAGATCTACTTCCAGTCCAAGTGGATCAAATGCCTGAGAATGTCTTGCAAGATAATCCTGTGCAATCTCCTCAATACCGATGCCGCCAACACGGCTGACTGTATCTGTAAAATATCTGTTAATAAATTCTTCTTTTAATCCAATGGCCTCGAAAATCTTTGCTCCCTGATAAGACTGAATTGTGGAAATACCCATTTTAGAAGCAATTTTTACAATGCCGCTTAAGATTCCGTGATTGTAATCCTCAACTGCAGCGTAATAATCTTTCTGCAGCATGCCTGTATCAATAAGCTGACGGATTGTCTCATGTGCAAGATATGGATTGACTGCGCATGCTCCATATCCAAGTAATGTCGCAAAATGATGTACTTCTCTTGGCTCTCCGGTCTCAAGAATGATTGCAACGGAAGTTCTCTTCTTCGTGCGCACCAGATGCTGTTGCAGTCCGGACAATGCCAGAAGTGACGGCATAGCCACATGATACTCGTCAACACCACGGTCAGAAAGGATCAAAATATTCGCTCCGTCACGGATTGCACGATCTACTTCGATAAACAGGTAATCCATTGCTTTTTCCAGACTGGAATTTTTATAATAAATAGTCGGAATCTCTGCAATTTTGAATCCATCCTGTTTCATGTTCTTAATCTTCAGAAGATCAACATTTGTAAGGATCGGATTATTGACCTTGAGCATCTTGCAGTTTTCTGCTTTTTCTTCCAGAAGATTTCCGTCTGCTCCGATGTATACAGTCGTGGATGTTACCACTTCCTCACGGATTGCGTCAATCGGTGGATTTGTAACTTGTGCAAATAACTGTTTAAAATAATTGAACAGGTTCTGATGCTTATCCGAAAGTACTGCAAGTGGTGTGTCAATACCCATGGCAGCAGTTCCTTCTCCACCGTTGAGTGCCATATTTTTGATAGAAGTTTCTACTTCCTCATAAGAATAACCAAATGCTTTCTGAAGTCTCTTAAGATCCTCTGGTTTGTAGGTCGGTACTAACTGGTTCGGAATTTTCAGATTCTTAAGCTCAATCAGATTGCTGTCCAGCCACTCACCATAAGGCTGTCTGTCCGCATACATTTCTTTCAGCTCTTCGTCTCCGATGACACGTCCCTGAACCGTATCGACCAGAAGCATTTTACCTGGACGAAGTCTTTCTTTTACTATGATTTTCTCTGGTGCAATATCCATAACTCCGACCTCAGATGATAAAATCAACTGATCATCATCTGTAATGTAATATCTGGACGGACGAAGTCCGTTTCTATCAAGAACTGCTCCCATACAATCTCCATCACTGAACAGAATTGACGCCGGACCATCCCATGGTTCCATCATTGTTGCATAGTACTGATAGAAATCTTTCTTCTTCTGGGACATGCTCTTATTATTTGCCCACGGCTCCGGAATAGAAATCATAACTGCCAGCGGAAGTTCCATGCCACTCATGACCATAAATTCAATGGCATTGTCAAGCATAGCGGAGTCAGAACCTGTGGCATTGATTGCCGGAAGGACTTTGTGAAGTTCTCCTTTTAAATCTTCAGATTCCATATTTTCCTCTCTTGCCTGCATCTTATCCCGGTTACCACGGATTGTATTAATCTCGCCGTTGTGTACAATAAAACGGTTCGGATGTGCTCTCTCCCAGCTTGGATTCGTGTTCGTACTGAATCTGGAGTGAACCAGTGCAATGGCAGATTCATAATCCTTATCCTGAAGATCTGCAAAAAAGAGACGTAACTGATCTACCAGAAACATTCCCTTATAAGCAATCGTTCTGCTTGACAGTGAAGCTACATAAGTATCATCGCTGCTCTGCTCAAAGACACGGCGTACCACATACAGACGTCTGTCGAAGTCAATTCCTTTTTCAACCTTTTCCGGCCGCTTGATAAATCCCTGCATGATGCATGGCATACACTCTACTGCACGACTTCCAAGCACATCCGGATGTACCGGTACTTCTCGCCAGCCCAGGAATTCCATTCCTTCTTTTTCCACAATCACTTCAAAGATATTCTTTGCCTGATTTCTTTTCAGTTCGTCCTGAGGGAAGAAAAACATACCTACGCCGTAATCTCTCTCAGAACCTAAAAAGATGCCGAAAGGTTTACAGACTTTGGAGAAAAACTTGTGAGAAATCTGTAACAGAATTCCTACTCCATCACCTGTCTTACCTTCGGCATCTTTGCCCGCTCTATGTTCTAATTGTTCTACAATCTTTAATGCATTCGCCACGGTATCGTGACTTTTCTGGCCCTTGATATTGACGATTGCTCCAATACCACAGTTATCGTGTTCAAACGAAGGACGATACAAGCCAGCATTTTTCTGTCGCTGTTGCCCGTTCATAATATCTGAGTCCTTTCTTACATTTTTTATTTTTTCCTACTATACACCCATTTTTCAAATTTGTAAATAAAAACTTCTTTTTAAATCGTCAGATAATTAGACATTTTACGATTACAAAAGGAGTAGTCTGATAACTACCCCTCGTTTTGGTTATTATTTTTAGTTGTATCTGTGTTCAATCTCTGAATCATAACATAAATACTTGATGCAATAAATGCACATAACACTGTTGAAATTCCGACACGCATCGGATCTTTGAACAACCAGTCGAACCATTGGAACTGCGTTCCAACCACTGACAGGATATTCGCTGTAATATGCGCAAGTATCGGTGCTTTCACAGAACCATATTTTTCATACACATAACAGAACATCATGCCCATGATAAAACCATAAAGTCCCTGGACAAGATTGCCATGGGTAAATGCAAATACGAGTGATGAATACAAAGCCGCTGCCCAAAACGGTGAAGTATAACGTAATCTTTTATAGACAAGTCCTCTGTACACCAGTTCTTCACATGTCGGCATCAAAATTCCAAGCACGAGAATCTGCACTGCAAATCCCTGTCCGTATAAAGTCTGCATTGTATCGGAATAAGTTTCACTCGCTGCTGACAGATCACTTAAAAATATCAGATTATTAAGCCCAAGTGCCATAACTGCAAACATCACTATAATTGCAATATATTTCCAAATTGACGCTTTTTCCGTTACAATCCCAAGCTCTTTTTCTTTTCTGCTGTCTCTGTGAAATAAAAATAACATGACTGGAATCGTAATCAGCGCTGCCACACCCTCAATATAAACAGTCCAGTTCATTAGCTCATTTGTGATCTGATCATATAATTTGCCGGACTGTGCTGTACTCTGCGCAATCTGCATCATCGCATCTGCATCTCCACCTGTCATCTGCATCAGATGTACGCCTGCAAGAAGTGATACCGCCGCCATATATACAAGATATGCAATTCCCAGTTTGATAAGCACAGATCCCCAGATATACCAGAAGCCTCTCCCGCCTCTTGTTTTCTGTTCCATCTATTTACTTCCTTTCCTTTTGCTGCTGATCCACTTTTCATTGTACCTTCACCGAAAACTCCTCTATTCGGCACGATGTTAATTGTACTTCTTTTCTACAGCATATGCAATTAAAAAAGTATGAAATCTTCCAACGCTTCCCGGCTGGCACTGTCGTAATCTGCCATACTCTGAGATTTCCGGATCCTTTTCAGCGCCTTCTTCGCTTCCGGAGCGTTCTGTCCCATATATGCCCACAGCTCTTTTAACTTAAATAACGTATTTTTCTCACCCATTCCCACTTCCAGATAATCACATTTAATCTGTTCAAGAAATGCATGGATTTCCTTTTTATATCTGTCTGCACTCTGCATTTTTCGTGACGTTTCTTCTTTTTTCCACTCAGTCACATCTATATCAGTTGTCTTTTTCACATCTGTTTTTTCTCTTATACGGATAAGATCAAGCAGAGCCGGATTCATTAAAATCCCTCTTCCAAGCATAAAGGTATCTACCTGCGGAAATTCCCGTTTCATCTCTTCATAACTTTCTGGCGTAAAAATATCTCCGTTATAGCAAAGCGGAATCTTACTTTCTTCCACCGCATCATGAAACGCACCAAGATTCGGTTGATTTTTATAAAAATCCTTCTGTACCCGCGGATGAATAATCAGTTCCTCTACCGGATACTGATTGTAAATATCAAGAAGCCGCGCAAATTCTTCCGGATCATCTTTTCCAATTCTTGTCTTAATAGAAATTTTCACATCACATTTTTTAAAAATCTCATCCAAAAACCGGTCCAATCCGTCCGGATCCGCAAGAAATCCAGAACCACGCCCTTTAGACACAACTGTCTTTGAAGGGCAGCCCAGGTTCAGATTCACCTCTTCATAGCCATAGACCTTCAGTTTCTCAACCGTATGTAAAAATGACTCCGCCTGATTGCTCATAATCTGTGGCACAAGATTCATGCCCGGACTGTGCTCTGGCATCACATCATTCTTCTCCTTCGTACTGAACCCCTTCTTCGTATGTGGTACCAGAAAGGGCGTAAAATACTTATCCATCGGTGCAAAATGCTGATGATAAGCCCGACGATATATATAAGTTGTAATCCCCTCAAGCGGAGCAAGGTAATACTTCATAAAAAATCCTTCCCATTTTTATTCACAATGCACAAAGGTGACACCGTCAATCAATGATGGGGACGTAGTACTTTAACATTTCACTGCGTCCTTTGTTAAATAATTGCCCATCTCATTTTTGTGCATTTTGCGCGTGGATTTCTTGCGCATTCCTGTGCTGATGGACGAATCACGTCTTTACAGATTTCGCTGTAAATTCCTGCTTTTTTTCCTTCTTTAAAAGCTCGTTTCACAAGTCTGTCTTCCCCGGAATGAAAGGTCAGGATTGCAATTCTTCCACCTGGGTTCATGACTTGTGGCAGTTTATCTAAGAATGCATATAACACTTCAAATTCCTGGTTCACATCGATGCGAAGTGCCTGGAATGTTCTCTGACATGATTTCTTGACCGCCTCTTTTTTCTCTTTCTCCGGAAGAAATGTCAGAGCTTCTTCGATTGCTTCTTTTAATTCTGTTGTAGTTTCCGGAGATTTCCCGTGTTTTCTCCAATTCATCAGCACTTCTGTTATCTCTGCTGCGTATGGTTCATCAGAGTTTTCCACCAGCATTCCTTCTATTTCTTCTGCGTCCATGCTTTTCAAACGCTGTGCCGCACTTTCTCCTTTTTGTGGGTTCATGCGCAGATCCAAAGGTCCGTCAAATTTGTAAGTAAAACCGCGTTCCGGGTTATCGATCTGCATAGAGGATACACCAAGATCTGCCAGTACAAAGTCAAACTTTCCATGTTCTTCTGCCACTTTGTCAATGTCTGCAAAATTGCATAATTTCACAGTCAAAATATCTTCTCCATATCCAAGATCACGCAGTCTCTTTTTTGTCTTCTCGGACTCAATCGGATCTACGTCAAGACCATAAATGTGACCATGTCCTTCCAGCTTTTCCAACATCTTTCTTGTGTGTCCGCCATAGCCAAGTGTTGCATCCAGTCCATGCTGTCCCGGTTTGATGTCCAGAAAATCCAGAATCTCCTGCACACAAATGGAAATATGCATACCTGCCGGAGTGCTGCCCTTTCCTATGACCTTTTCAATCGTATCTCCATATTTTTCAGGATTTAATTCCTTATATTTTTCTTCATACTTTTTCGGATGCGTCCCGGAATAACGCTTTCTTCTCTTATGAGGCTTTTGCCCCTGTTTTCCTGATCCTTGTCCACTTTTTTGTTCTTCCATATTCACATTCTCCAACAAACTGTTACTTTCCCTAAAATCAATAAACACTACAAAACGGGGGCTTTCAAAAAAGGGTTACCCTCTTTTAAAAACCCCCGTCCAACAAACTCAAAATCTACTTCTTTGCTTTTGGCAGAGTTAAGTTTAACACAATCGCTACAATAGTTGCAAGAACTACCGGTGATTTTCCAAATATAGTCGTTACCCAGTCCGGGAACTGTGCCAGTGATGCACTTGCCTGAGTCACACCCATGCCGACTGCAACTGCAAGTCCAACAACTGTTGTATTGCGGAAATCCATCGGCTCTGTTGTAATCAGCTTCATACCTGTCATTGCAATTGATGCAAATACAGAAATTGTTGCTCCTCCAAGCACGCAATAAGGAATCGTAGTCAGTATTGATGAAAATTTCGGGATCAATCCGGCCGCCATCAGAATCGCAGCAGCAATCCCAAGCACTCTGCGGCTGATAACTTTTGTTGTAGATACAATACCTACATTCTGGCTGTAAGTTGCTGTCGGAAGTCCACCGAAAAATGCGCAAAAAATATTGCTGATTCCATAGCCTACAATACCACCGGATAATTCCGTATCTGTCGGCATACGATCCATAGAACCTGTTGTAGTTGCAGAGAAATCTCCAATTGCCTGCACAGAGTTAATAGCAAACAAAATACCAAGTGCTACGCAAGATGAAGGCTCAAACTTAATTCCAAAATGCATCGGCTTCGGAAGCTGGAAGATTGCCGCTTGTGCAACGGAAGTAAAATCTACCATTCCAAAACAAAGTGCTACAATATATCCACCAATAATTCCAATTAAGATAGATGCCAGTTTCCAGATACCTTTTCCGAAATGATTAAGTGTCGTTACAATAATCAATGTAATAATGGCTACGAGCCAGTTCTTCCATGAACCGTAATTTTCACTGCTGGCTCCTCCGGCCATATAATTGATCGCGGTCGGATATAAAGATAATCCAATAGAAAACACTACCGTACCGGTAATAAGCGGCGGGAAGAACTTGCGGATCCTCTTAATATTTAATCCCACTAAAAGTGCAACGATACCACCAACAATCTGCGCTCCAAGAATCGTTGCAATATCAAAATCCGCAGCAATTGCCTGCATACTTGGCACATATGCGAAACTGATTCCCATCATGACCGGAAGTCCTGCTCCGATAGTGAACCATTTTGTCTTAATAAACGGAAATAACTGAATCAATGTCGTCAATGCAGACATCACAAGCGCTGCCTGAATAAGAATCACAGAGTCTTCCTGTGAAAGACCTGCTACGATAATAGAAGGCGTTACGCAGCCGACGATCATAGCCAGTACGTGCTGTACTGCAAGTGGCAGTGATTGTCCAATGGAAGGCTTCCCGTAAAAATCAAACAATGCTTTGTCCATCTGAACAGACTGTTTTGCTTCTTTTGTATTCATTCTTTTCCTCCTGAATCATTTTTTCAACTCATATATTATATAATGCAACGCTTCTATTTGGACACCCTCTGGCTCATTACTTTTTTTAATGTTATTT
>ERZ791809.901-NODE-901-length-18429-cov-2.444487_pt1 | contig 18429 bp, 22 predicted proteins | sample MGYA00509946_ERZ791809 | MGnify/ENA primary metagenome ERZ791809 (study PRJEB30046, sample SAMN00791993) | human gut metagenome | study: EMG produced TPA metagenomics assembly of the A metagenome-wide association study of gut microbiota in type 2...
CATATTCATCATTTTTATAACTCATTTCAAAGATTGGTTCATCTAAAACAACACCTTCAGGCGCCCCTAATCTTTTACAGAAAGATCCAGTTGTAATATTTCTAATAATAACTTCTAATGGGAAGATATCTACTTTTTTAACTAAGATATCTCTTTCATTTAATTTTTTAATCATGTGTGTTTTGATTCCAGCTTCTTCTAACATATCAAAGATAATACAAGAGATTGTATTATTTAAAACACCTTTACCTTCAAACTTATCATGTTTAACACCATTTCCTGCTGTTGCATCATCTTTATAATGAATTAAATATTCATCTTCCTTTTCAGTTTTGTAAACTTGTTTTGCTTTTCCTTCATACAATAATTCTGCCATTTTTCTTTTCCTCCTATTTGTATTTTTCTATGACTTCATCGTTAGCTTTCATTGCGTCAGCTTCCATTTGTTTTCTTTCTTTAAGTAGCCCTTCTTTGATTTCACTATGTTTAATAGCCATAATTTGAAGTGCTAAATAAGCTGCATTTTTACTTCCATTAATAGCAACGGTTGCTACTGGAATACCCGAAGGCATTTGAACAATGGATAATAAAGCATCCATTCCGTCTAAATTACTTCCTGCAATTGGAACACCAATAACTGGTAAAACTGTTTGACTAGCCACCACACCTGGAAGGGCTGCTGCCATTCCTGCAGCTGTAATAATAACTTCTGTTCCATCTGTTTCTGTTTCTTTAATGAAACTAGAAAGTCCTAAATGCGCTCTATGAGCAGATAAACAACGAACATTCACTTCAACACCATAATTTTTTAAAATTGAAATAGCTGGTTCAACTTTAGGTAAATCAGAAGTTGAACCCATAATAATAGCAACTTTCATCTTTCTCTCCTTTTTAGAATAATCCTATAATTTTTCCATCTTCATCAATATCCATATTGACAGCGGCTGGACGTTTTGGAAGTCCTGGCATACGCATAATATCACCAGAAATAGCCACCAAGAATCCTGCTCCAGCAGATGGAATAATATCATTGATTTTAACAGTAAACCCTGTTGGTCGACCAAGCAAGGAAGCTTGGTCAGATAATGAGTATTGTGTTTTAGCAACACAAATTGGTAATTGACTTAATCCTTGTTCTGTATATTTTTTAATTTTATTTTTTGCTTTCTTTGTAAATTCAACACCATCTCCACCATAGATTTCTTTAACGATTGTTTCAATCTTTTCTTCAATTGATAAATCTAAATCATAAAGTGGATGATAATTAGCTTCTTTTGTTTCTAAAATATTTAATAACTTTTCAGCAAGTTCGATTCCACCATCAGCACCTTTTTCCCAAACTTTACTAATAGCTACTTCAACACCAAGTTTCTTGCAACATTCATTTAATAATTGAAGTTCCGCTTCTGTGTCTGTTGGAAAAGCATTAATAGCAACGATACAAGGTAAATCGAATTTTGCAATGTTTTCAATATGCTTTTCTAAGTTTCCTAAACCAGCTTTTAAAGCTCCCAAATTTTCATTTCCTAAATCTTTTTTAGCAACACCACCATGCATTTTTAAAGCTCGAACAGTTGCAACAATAACAACTGCTTCAGGATTTAAATTTGCTTGACGACATTTAATATCTAAGAATTTTTCAGCTCCTAAATCAGCACCAAATCCAGCTTCAGTAATCGCATAATCTCCTAACTTGATAGCAAGTTGAGTAGCCATAACAGAGTTACATCCATGGGCAATATTTGCAAATGGCCCCCCATGAACAAATACTGGTGTATGATCTAAAGTTTGAACTAAATTTGGTTTAATCGCATCTTTTAATAAAAGTGTTACCGCTCCTGTTGCTTCAATATCATCAACAGTAACTGGTTTTCCATCATAAGTATAAGCGACAATCATTTTTGCAGCTCTTTGTTTTAAATCTTCTAAAGAAGTCGCTAAACAAAGAATTGCCATAACTTCACTAGCAACGGTAATATCAAATCCATCTTCACGAGGAACCCCGTTTACTTTACCACCAAGTCCACAAACAGTATGACGTAGTGCACGATCGTTTAAATCGACCACACGTTTCCAAACGATTTGTCTTACATCGATATTAAGTGGATTCCCTTGATGAATGGAATTATCAAGCATCGCTGCAATTAAGTTGTTTGCAGCAGTGATTGCATGAATATCTCCTGTAAAATGAAGGTTGATATCTTCCATTGGAACAACTTGCGCATATCCTCCACCAGCAGCTCCACCTTTGATTCCAAAACATGGACCAAGCGATGGCTCACGCATTGCAACTACAGATTTCTTTCCTAATTTGTTAAGTGCTTGTGATAATCCAATCATTGTTGTGGTTTTCCCTTCACCTGCAGGTGTTGGATTAATTGCTGTTACTAAGATCAATTTTCCATCTTCGTTTTGATCTAATTTTTTAATGGCTTCAAGGGAAATCTTTGCTTTATATTTTCCATATAATTCTAAATCATCCTCATCCAAACCAACTTTTTGAGCAATTTCAACAATCGGTTTCATCTCTGCACTTTGTGCAATTTCTACATCAGTTAACATTGTCGTTCATCCTTTCTTTTTTTCTTTTTGATTGATTCTTTTAACCACTTTCATTATATTACAAGACAATATATGAAACTAGTTATTTTACCTATCAACCAAAAAAAGAGCCCACTCATCCAGACTATTATTAGCCCAGACGGTCGACTCTTTTACACGATTATACTCCCTGTGGTTTATTCCACTTCCGTCAGTCGTATAACTTAACTGCATAATATCAAAAAATGTCTCTTTTAGCAACACCAAAATATTTTTTATTTTACCTAAAAATCAATTTTCCAACAATCTATCATTCTTTTTAATCATTTAATAATTTTTCAAAACCTTTTTTATTTAACAAAATATGTGAAACATATTTTCCATTTTTAAAAACTGCCCAATTATTAAAAATACATGGTATGTTTTTTGCTTTTTCCAAAGTATCAACTTTAATAAAATCAATTTGTATATTACAATCTTTCATGTATTCTTTAATTTCGTATATACAATTTAATGTAAAAGGACATTATGGTGAATAATATATTGTTATATGATTTGAATCAATCATCATTTGTTTAACATTTTTACAAAAAGAAGGTTTTTGATGATTAAAAGATAACGATAATAATTCATAATCTTCAATTTGATCAACAACTTCAAATCCATATTTTAAAAAGAATTTTTTATCTGCCAGATAAGATTTCTTCTTTTTAGAAGATATTACACAAACACCTTGTTTTCCTTTCTTTTTAGCATCATTAATAACATATTCCAATAATTGCTTACCATAACCATGACCTTTAAATTTTCCCGAAACCCATAAACAATAAATATATAGAAAACCATTACCTTCGATAGGAACCCATGCTTTTTCTAGAGGTGCATATTCAACAAATACTTTTCCTTGAACATTAAGTTTTCTAAAAACATGACCTTCTGTTATTCTCTTTTTTAACCATTCCTTTTTATTAAAAACACCTTCAAAATGTTTTTTATCACTTATAGCACAACAAATATGTTCTTGATCAATATTATCTAAAGTGATATTTATGTATTCTTCCACCTATTTTCCCTCCATATTTTTCACACCATTGATTAAAATGTTTAATGAAAAATCAAAACTTTTTTGAATAGAAAGAGGATGTCCAAAAGCTTGGTGATTCACAAGTAGAACATAGCCTTCTAAAAAAACTCTAAGTGTTCTAATAAAATGGTTTATCGTTTCATCACTTAAATTTTGCTTCCTAAGTATTTTAAAAAGTATATCAAAAGTATTATGTGTTACTTGATTTCCCTCTTCTATCATATATTTATTGTACCAAAGCATGGCTTCGAAAATTCCTTTATTTTCTGTTGCATAATCATAAAAAGCATATGCCATACATTTTATGGCCTCATAGCCACTTTCCCCAACAATAGAAAGAAGCATTTTTTCTTCTAATTGCTTCCAACCATAGAGACTAATTTTATTTTTTAAATCTTCCAAATTAGAAATACGATTATATAAAGATGGAGATTTTATTTTTAATTTTTTAGCCACTAAGATAAATTGGCAAACCCCTCTTGATTGATAATTTCTATAGTTACTTCTATAATCCTTGTTTCAGTCATAGTATCCTCCTTAACTAACTATATTAGTATTATAACTAATTGAATTAGTTAAAGCCATTTTCAAACAAAAAGATACTATTTTTATAAATAACGTATCAATTATATTTGTTTACATTCTAACAATTTTTCTAACCGTGTTAGCCGTTCTAATTGTTAGCTTTTTACTAACATTTGTATTTGTTGTTTTAGGCCACCAGTTTGTTTTTTGATAATCTTTTCGACTAAATGACCAAAAAATAACATCTTTATAATTTTGAATTTTTTCCAATCCTTCTTTAGCTTCACCAATTTCTTCAAAAACTTCTTTAAAAGTGACTGGAGGAATCATAAATATTAAATTATCATAGATTATTTTATCATCACTGCCCCACCAAATTGGTGCATGTTCTAAAATAACTTTTAGCTTACCTTGTTCTAAAACAAAAACAGGTATTTTAAAATCATAGTTTTTCTTTAACATCTCCTCAATTTGTTTTGTAATCTTTTCAATATTTTCTCGACTTGAAAAAATAACATTTCCACTATTTAAATAAGTTTTAACATCTTCAAACTTTAAACTTTCAAACTCTTTTTTTACCTCTGCCATCACTACTTTATTTTTACCACTGATATTAATTCCTCTAAGCAAAGCCATATATCTTTTCATATAACCACTCCTTATCTAGCTCTATTTTAACATATAAATAAAGACTACAAACGTAGCCTCTATCATTATAATCCAAAAATAATATTTTAAGAGTTTCTTCCAAATCCTCATATAAAACAGCACACTTTTGGGATAAACACTTAACTTCTTCATTGCCAAAACCATCTATGGTCTTTCTTCAGGCAAGTTTGGAAATAACGCTTTTCCCATTTCGTCCACGGTCTTTTCCATCATCTTTGAAACAATTTCTTGAGTAATCGTTAAAGATATGTCTTCATATTTTATTCCTTTTTATTTCATTCTTGATAAGAATCATCTGGATCTCCATATTTTGAATAGAATCTTTTAATTCTTTTTTATTTAAATTTCTTTTTAAGCAAGATATTTTCTTCATATTGATAATGTGGATAGTAAAAACGTGGCCTTACAAAAATATTATCTACATAGAGTACAATATGTTGATCATATTTTTCTACCTTTTCATCAAAATCAAGACTGTACATTATATAACTTTTACCTATTTCTAAAACAATTCCCGTTGTCAATACAACAGAAATAAGTGCTATACTTTTCTTTTTCCACCACATTAACAAGACTTTCAATTTCTTTTGTAATTTATAAGCAAATATAATCAATAAAACCCGCTAAATAAAACATATTATGAAGGCTATTTTGATTGCTTAGGAAGGAATATAAGACCATCTTTCAGCTAAAAGCTTTCACCATTAAAGAAAAGAATCGTTATAAAAATAAATAACAATATAATTATTTATTTCCTTTATTTTTCACAATTTTTATTTTTTTCATAACAACTTATTTATATCTACACATATTTTAACATAGATAGCTTGACATATAATTTTATAACATTTGTAAATTAAAAAAGCTTAAAGAATACTCTTTAGCTCATTTAAATTATTTAATCTTCAATTGTTCAAAACGATAACGCGTTTTGCCAACACTTTTCTTTCCATATTCAATTGCCTCTTGCGGACAATAACAAATACAAGCCATACAGTGTGTACAATTCTTTCCCCAAACAGGTTTTCCATCAATAAGTTGAATATTATTCATTGGACATTTCTTAACACATTGATTGCAACCAGTACATGTATCCTTGACTTTAAAAGCAGCAGCTTTAACAAAGAAATGATAAAAAAGAGGATTAACAAGTCCGCTCATAAAACGATCATAAAGATTATGACATGGTTTCAAAAAAGCTTTTCCTTCTCTAATATATTTAATAGTTTCCTTTATATTTATTTCTGCTTTTTCTACGATTCCTTTTGCCTCTTCTAATTGTGGAGCATTAAACATCGCAATATAGTTTTCCGGCATAAGGATTTGTTTTGTTCCCATATAGTCTAAATGTTTATCATTTGCAAGCATTAAGTTATACTTTGTAGCATTCCCTATCTCACTACCACAATTCATAACAAACCAAATACGTTTTGCACCAATGAATTTAGTTTTATAAAGCCAATTGGAAACAATTTTTGGAATACGCCAAGCATAAGTTGGAACAACAAGGATAACATCGTCTCCTGTTTCTATTGACGAATAATTATTCGTTTTTATTTTTTCATTTAAATCTATTATATTATCTTGCAATTCATCTGCAATTCTTTGGGCTATATAGAGACTATTTCCTGTTCCTGAATAACATAAAATCATCTATTACACTCCTTTTTACATAATAATTTCTGATTTGAAATATTTTTTTTGAAATTCAACTTGCTTTTTTATTTCTTCTTTTGTATATGACTTATTTAGAGGGACAACAACCCATTTTTCTTTCAAAGTACATTCATTGTTAAGTCTTCAACTTTTTAATAATTTTACTTTGGATATCTATTAACATTCCTTCCAATTCTTTATTCAATAGAATTTTTAATACAAATCCATTTTAGCACAAACTAAAAAAGAAAAACTAAGAAACTTTAATGTCCCTTATGTTTTTCTTTTTTCTTTTGTTGTTTCAAAGCAAACAAACGCATTTTATCTAATTCTTTTTGTTTTTTATTTTGTAATATGTGCTCTGATTTGCTTTGATCATGTTGTAATTTTAATGCCTGTTGAGATTTTGTTCCAACTCCTTGTAATTGGACTTGTTTTCTAACATCACGTTGTCTTTTTTTATAATTTTTCTGTTTTTCAATTACAACATTTTCAACAGCTGGACTAAAGTTTAATTGATTATACTTTTTTAAAATAAAATTCCTTATTTCATAATCCTTAGGTTCTTTATAAAATGTTAGTTTGGATACAGTTAATTTTCCATCTTCATTGCACTCCAAAACTCCTACCCAAAAAGGATTTTCAAAAAATACAGTTAATTTACAACTTGTCTTGTCCATGGTTACCCTCCTTTATATAAATAAACAAAGAATGGACAACCCGGAGGGGGCAGGTTACTTACCTATTAAAATAGACGGCTGGGCTACCTACCAGCTCTAGTACAATTTGTACATTGCGTTTTTATCTTTGCAATCCTATTTTATCATATTTTAATTATTTCTCTACCACACAATAACAAACACCTTCAGGTGCTTTTATGGGATCATCTTTATAATAGACATTATAATTAGATATGTATTTTTCTGTTACTGTTTGATGGTTTTCATGTTGAATAATTGTGAGATGACATTGATTTAATATTTCTTTAAGTTCAGCAAAACTGTATTTTGCTTTCATTGATTCATCAGCTTCTTTTGCCAACATTTCATTGATTTTTGTTTCTTTACTTTCTTGAATACTTGGATAATCAAAAACAAGACGACTACCTTTTAAGAGATATTTAGATAATTGTTTTAACATCTTTTTAAATTCATCTTTTGTAAGATAATAGCTTAGTCCTAACATACTACTGATTGAAAGCTGGTCTTCTTGATAATCACTTTGTAATAAAGTATTAATCCAATTTTCTTGACTTAAATCAATTGATAAGAATTGAATATTTTCAATATCAACATCTTTACATCTTTGTCTTTTATCTTCAATTACTTCTTTTTTATCAATTTCAAAAACATGCATTTGATTTTGATAATAATATGCAAACGAATCATAACCCGATGCAAAATCTAAATATTGTTGACATCCTTTTTCTTTCATCTCTTCAATTGCTTCTTTACAAAAAGCACTTCTTATTAAAACAGAAGGTGATAGTTGATGATCAATAACCCATTTTAAAGCTTCTTCTTTACTTCCTTTAAAAGTGGGATTAAAAAATGAAATTCCCTGTGACATATTTAACCCAATCATTTCATACTCTTTTTCTGTAATTAATTTTGTTGAAAGAAGATCATCAAAAATTTTAATATCCTTATTTTTTTGATGATATGCTCTTGCAAACAAACTTACTAATGCTGTCATATTTTGTTCCATAAAATTACCTCCATATATTTAATACAAGACTTTTACAGAAATGACTAGTCTTGAAAAAAAGCCCATTTTGTGGTAATATAAAGGTAGAAAAAAGAAAGAAATGAGAAAAAATTTCCCATTTCTTTTTATTTAGAGTTCTTAAAACCATTAAACCAAGCACGCTCATCAAATGATTTCTTTTTTGTTTTTATAATATTTTTCTCTTTTGGAATGCCAATTGGCAAAAAGCATACCAATTCATAATCATCTGGCACATTTAATATATGTGCCATTTTTTTACCGATTTGATCTTCATCAGTAATATGCCCTTCATACCAACAGCTTTGATATCCTAAAGCAATGATTGCTAGTAACATATTTTCAATCGCTGCTGAATAATCCTGTATGGCAAAACATTTATCACGATATGCATAGATACGTTGAGTGAGAACACAAATGGCAGCAGGAGCACTTTGTCCTATTGGCGGATCTATAACATTGAGTAATTGTTTTAAAATATGTGGATCATCAATCGCAATAAAACTTGTTGTTTGTTTATTACATCCAGAAGGAGCGTCGATTCCTGCTTGCATTATTTTGATAAGATCCTCTCTTTTTACTGGAACTGCTTGATATTCTCCACGAAAACTATGTCTACTATGAATTAATTCTAGAAAAGTATTCATTTTTACCCCCTTAATAACTATATTTCTTAATCTTTTCCATGACTCTACTTGCTTGTTCATCTTTTAAAATATAAGGTTGATAATCGTTTCTTCCTCTTGATGAAGTTAAAGAACATGGAATAATTTGTACTTGATATCCTGTTTGTGTCATTCCTTTAAAAGAATAAGAGAGTTGATAAATCATTGTGTCTGTATCACTTGGATTACGATTACCACCAAAACAGAAATTACCTAATGAATAAACAATAGGTTTTCCATTGTAGGTTTCTGTTCCTTGAACAACATGAGGATGTGAACCAATGACAGCATCTGCTCCAGCATCAATGGTAAACTTAGCCAGTGATCTTTGATCTTCATTAGCTTGATATTGTCTTTCAATACCCCAATGATAATAAACAAAAACAAGTTGACATTGTTCCTCATTTTTTAAATGATTGATCGCATTTTGAATTTTTTGATGACCACTTTCATTATTCATAGATACTGAAAGTGAACGATAACCAAGAAATCCACACTTGATGCCTTTGATTTCTTTTATATAAGAATCATCATAACCAAAATGACCAATAGAAGCTTCATCTAAATATTTTTTTGTATCTTGAAGACCTGCTTCATAATAATCTTCACTATGATTATTGGCGAGGGTAACTGCTTCTACTGATGAAGAAGTCAATATTTTTGTATATTCAGGAGCTCCACTAAAAGGAAATTCTTTTTCAAGATGATTACTTGCTGTTGTAAGAGGTCCTTCTAGATTAACAACTGTCAAATCATCTTTTTCAAAGACTTCTTTTACTTTCTTTAAAAAATATGTAGGATCACTTTCTTGTCTTTTATATTCTTGATTAAACGATCCATCATAAGCTTGTCCGGCATAGTTTCCAAGTGTACAATCTCCAGCAAAAGAAATAGTAAAATTCACTTCAGCTTCTTCTTTCTTTTTCTTCTTTTTGTACTGTTTTTTCTTGTACCTTTTTAGGTGTTTCTTTTTTTGTAGATTGATTTACATTATTAAAAAGAAAAACACCTAAAGAAATAATAAGTACAGCTATTATAATAACAAATGCTACTTTTTTCTTATTTAATTTATGATTCATGAAATTCACCTCAACTTATTTTAACATATTCTAAAATATGTTAAAATACCTCTATTGGAGGAATAAAACATGATTGAAGAAATTATTGAAAATAAATTAGATTATGCATCTTTATTATGCGAAAGTGATCCTAATATTAATCTTGTTGAAAATTATTTAAGAGATGGAAGATTATTTGCTTACTTTGAAAAACAAACACCTCTTGCTTTTATTGCTGTTAAAGAAATCAATGATACTACCCTTGAAATTAAAAACTTACTTACTTTAGAAAATAATCGAGGACGTGGATATGGAAAATCCTTACTTCAATATATTGAAAATCTTTATCAAAACAAAACAACTTTTTTAATTGGTACCGCCAATAGTTCAATGACAAACATGCTTATTTATACAAAGCTTGGTTATCATTATAGTCATAAAATTGAAAACTTTTTCATTGATTATTATCCTCAAGAAATCTATGAAAACAACATGCAAGCAATCGATCTTCTTTACTTTAGCAAAACACGTGCAAACTAAAAGGATTCCTTACGAATCCTTTTTTGTATACTCTTTTAAGATATCAATATAAAGTTGTCCAAAACGACTTAGAATAGCTTTATTATGTGTAATATATCCTATTTCCATAAAATCATTCACATCTAAAGGAACCGCAATGATATCTTTTCCATTAAGCTGTTCATTAATGACTCCACTACAAATTGTATAGCCATTAAGACCTATTAATAAATTAAAGAGTGTTGCACGATCACATACTTTAATTTCTTTTTGGCTTTCTAAAGTACTCAGTATTTCCTCAGAAAAATAAAAAGAATTATGTTCTCCTTGTTCATAAGATAAACGTGGATATTCTTTTAAATCCTCTAAAGATACTTTATTTTTATTTGCGAGGGGATTATCTTTTCCAAGAAAAACATGAGGTTTTGCGATAAATAGACGATGAAATGTTAAGTCATTTTCTTTCAACGTTTTCTTTAAAACAACTTCATTAAATGAATTAAGATAAAGAACCCCAATTTCACTTTTAAGTTTGGCAACATCTTCAATAATTTCATAAGTTTGTGTTTCTCGAATCCTGAAATCATATTCCTTCCCACTATATTCTTTAATCAAAGAAACAAAAGCTTCTACGGCAAAAGAATAATGTTGCGTTGAAATACAAAATTCATGTTTAATATTATGATCCTGTAAATACTTTTCTTCAATCAAGTTTGTTTGTTCAATCACTTGTCTTGCATAACCTAAAAATTCTTCTCCCTGTCTTGATAAAATAACTCCTTTATTGGTACGAATAAAAATCGTAATACCTAATTCTTTTTCTAATTCTTTGATTGCATTTGTTAAACTTGGTTGTGATATATATAAACGTTTAGCAGCCTCTGAAAGTGTTCCTACTTGAGAAACTGTAATAACGTATCTTAATTGTGCTAATGTCATATTCTTCTCCTTTTTCTTTGTCATTATATCATAGCTTAACAAAAATAAAATTATTAAGATTTTATAAATCGACATTATTTTTATAGAATCGTTGTTAAAATGAAATCAATGAGGGAATAGTCTCACAATCTGTGTGATGATATCAACAAACGCGAATAGTTTTTCTATTCTGGTACATCTTAAAGACAAGACTCGTTAAGGATTTCATCTTTAATGAGTTTTGTCTTTTTTTATTCAAAGGAGGAACCGTGATGTTTTATCAAAAAAGTAGTCAAGATATCTTAAAAGAATGTGATACGCTTTTACTCAATGGCGAAAAATTAGCTTTATCATCTATACAAAAGAACATATCTTAAAACAAAATCAAGATCTTGCAAAAGCAGGTTTACGAGTACTTGCCTTCGGTTATAAAAAATATAACCATGAAAATCTTACTTTAGAAGATGAAAATCATCTTACTTTCATTGGTCTTATTTTCTTAATGGATCCACCTAGAGTTGAAAGTCTAGAAGCTGTACTTCAATGCAAAAAAGCCGGTATTAAACCTATTATGATTACTGGAGATCATGTCATTACCGCTACAAGCATCGCCAAAAAAATTGGCATATTTGAAGAAAATGATTTATGTCTGGAAGGTCAAAAATTAGATTTACTAAATAATCATGAACTTGATAATTCTCACTCGTGTTTCTGTTTATGCACGAGTAGCTCCTGAACATAAAATTCGTATCGTTGAAGCTTGGCAAAGAAAAGGTGAAGTGGTAGCCATGACAGGTGATGGTGTCAATGATGCTTCTGCCCTTAAACAAAGTGATATTGGTGTGGCTATGGGTATTACAGAAAGTGAAGTGGCAAAAGATGCAGCCAATATGATTTTAACGGATGATAACTTTTCAACGATTGTACATGCTATTATTATGTAAGCGACAAATTATGTTCATATCAACATAATTTGTCGCTTACCTCTTACCTTATTAAAACAATGATGATCAACTACACCATCATGTACAAAGAGAACAGGTATTCCCTGTCCTCTTGTTTCTACATGTAATCTTACTAAGTTAGAATTATTTTGAACAGTTATATATTCATTCACTAGAAATCAAATCCGTTCCAGATTGGTTTTCCAGTATATACTTTTAGTTCTTCAACACCATGTAATACACGTGTTGCTCCTGAAGCCATAGCTTCCATTTCAAATTCACCTGGATAAGCAGTTACAGGTGCAATCCATGAGCAATTTTCATTAATATATTCTACTAATCCTTTATCATGAACAATTCCACCACCTAAAAGAATTGCGTCTACTTTTCCTCCTAATACAGTAGACATTGCACCTATTTCCTTAACAATCTGATACTTAAATGTTTCCCATACAAGTTCAGCCATTTTGTCTCCATCTTTGATTCTTTGAGTAACTTCACGTGCATCACTAGTACCTAAATGACTAACAAATCCTCCTGTGCGTGTACATAAAGATTTAGCCTGCTTTTTATCAATACTAGAAAAACATAAATTGATTAATCCACTTGCAGGTAATGAACCACATCTTGTAGGTGCCATTGGACCTTCACCACCTACGATATCATTACCATCTACCATTTTACCTAATTTATGTGCTGAAACAGACACACCACCACCAATATGACATACAATAAAGTTACATTCTTCATATTTTTTTCCTATTGAATCTGCATGTCTGATTGCTGTTTCTTTTAAATTTAATGCATGCAAATGTACTGTACGGTAAACATCTTTAACTCCTGTTACTCTAGCAACTGGCTGTAATTCATCTGTATCAGGCGGATTAACAACAAATGCTCTTGCATTATATTCATTAGCGAACTGTTTTGCTAATGATGGACCTAAATTTGCAGGATGTACAACACCATTCTTACTTGAAGTTGAGTGTTCTAAAATTGTTTCATCAATTTCATATGTTCCTCCTTCTAAAGGTAAAAGTCCTCCCCCTCTACCAACGACTGCATCTAATTTATCTAATTTAACATCTTTTAATGCTTCTAATATAGTCTCTTTTCTGTAAGGTAACTGATCCATAAGTTCTTTATATTTAGCTAATTCCTCAGCAGCATGACTTACATTTTGACTAAATAACACTTGATCATCGTCAAATAATGCCACTTTTGAAGTTGAACCCGGATTAATTGTTAAAATTTTATATCCCATATTATTTCACTCCTTGTGCTCTTACACAGCTCATTGCTATATTTCCTACCATCTCACTTACTGGTGCCCCTCTGCTACAGTCACAAACAACTTTTGCAAATCCCTGTAACATTGGCCCATATGCATCAGCTTTAGCAAATTGCTGAACTAATTTAACTCCAACATTTCCAACATTTAAATCAGGCCATATAACAATATTAGCTTTTCCTGCCACTCTACTTTCACGTCTCACTTTTTTAGCAGCAACCTTAGGATTAACAGCAGAATCAAACTGGAATTCTCCATCAATTGCTAAATCCGGTCTCCTTTCATTTGCAATCTTTACTGCTTCTACAACTTTGTCAACTAACGGTCCACTACCACTTCCACAAGTTGAATACGATAATAATGCACATCTTACATCCCATCCAACTAAAGAATGAACTGTATCACATGCTGCAATAGCAATACTTGCTAATTCATCAGCATCTGGATTTGTACAAACTGCACTATCACCAAATCCTAATAATTGACCTTCACTACCTTCATATCCTGGAATATTGAAAATACCAACACTTGATACAGTGCTTACTCCTTCTTGTAAACCAACAACCATTTGTCCAGCCATAATAACATCACCTGTTGAGTGTGTTAATCCAGCAAACATAACATCTACTTTACCTACTGCCTGTAACATTAATGCTGTGTACATTGGATCTTTTGATTTACGTCTCATAGTTTTAGCACTATTAATAGGATATTGCTCTACATATTCATTAATTAATGATGTTAATGATTCTTCATTGAAAGCATCATATACTTCAATACCTTCTAATGAAACATTATATTCCTTAGCAGCATTTTCAATATCTTCTACTTTCCCTACTAAAACTGATTTACATATTTGTTTGTCTGTACATTCTCTTGCAGTTAATAAAATTTTTTCTTCGCATGCTTCAGGAAATGCAACTTTTTGTATATTACTTTTTGCTTTAATTAAAATACTTTCTAAAATATCCATTATTTTTCCTCCACTTCTAATATTGCAAAAGATATAGCTGTATCACTCTCATAACTGATAGAAACATGAATATTATAATTACCTAAGCTTTTTGCAGCATTCAGTGTCTCACCATACAATGTCACAATAGGCATACCTTTATCATTGTTAATTATTTCTATTTCTCCCGGTTTAAAATCAAGATATATTAATCCACCTATACATTTATAAACTGCTTCCTTAGCAGAAAATCTTCCAGTCAAATAAGTAAGCTTCCCTTTTTCACTAGATTCTTTTCGTTCTTTTTCTGTAAAAGACTTCATTAAAAAAGGATCATGCTGATTATTTTTTAAAAACATCATTCGATTTCTACTAAAGATATCTATGCCTACACTTTTTATCATAAGAAGAAAAGGCGAGTACTCTCGCCTATCTTATAATGATGTCTCCATCTTTAAATTTAGGTGGAATAACTGGAATTTGAAGATATGAATCATATTGACCTCCGGTATGGATAATATGATTTCCATGGTTATCTGTATCCCAAGTTAATGGTTCAAACCATCCTTCTCTTATATATCTACCAGCAATTTGAATTCTTAAAGATTGACCTTTATGCCAGAAACGACTTGATGGTACGATTTCAATATCAACTGGTACAATTTCACCTTTACTTAATTTTTCTTCTTTTAAATGAGATTGCACTGGTTGGAAATGTTTAGATTTCTTTTCATCTAATGCTCTATGAGAAACTCTCATTTTTCCCCATGTACCAGGATGAGGTTCACCTAATACTGTTACAGGTAACCATTCCCCACTTGTAGATAATTTTTGAATATTAACGAACATATCCATATCATCATGTCCATCTGCTTCTACCCATAATCTTAGTTTCATATAACCAGTAAGTTCAGTGTCTTCCTCAAATTTGAAGTCAAAGTTAGCAATACCTTCATTACCATCATAACTATAAGCACTTTCAACAGTAATTGGATCATATGAACAAGTATTATCTCTAGCATCTAAATATAATTTTCTATATTCAGTTCTCTTAATTGGGAATTGTTTTTCTTCTCTATGATCATCATAGTTAAATTCTAATGCATCTTCTACTTCTAAACGTACACGTGGAGTGCTTTCCCAACAGTTTCTAATACCTTTTAAATATCTATCAAAGAACATCTTTAATTCATCTAAATGTTGTAAATGATATCCATCAGGCCATTCAAATTCTCTATGAGCTCTCATCCATTTCTTAGTAGATTTAATCTTTCTAAATCCTTCAAATGCACCTCTTAAATGGAAGTGATTCCAACAAGCTGTACAGTAGACAGGAATACGAATATTTTTGAATTCTGGAATTTTGTCTTCCCAATATGGTGACATTAAAGGTGATTGTTGTCCCATAGCTACAGGATCATCTACATAATTAGGTCCTGTAATTGATCCGATAATAAATTCATTAAATGATAATGCAGGAATTCCACCTTCAAATAATGATTCTCTATAAATATCACTTGTACCTTCCCAAGGTGCGATACAAGCTAAGCTTGGTGGACAAGTTGCTGCAATTCTCCATTGTGTCATAGCAACAGCTGAGTTTCCTCCCATACCAACTTTACCATTACACCACCATTGTTTAGCTACCCATTCAATAAAGTCATAACCATCTAATGCATCCTGATATCCAAAGAAAGATACATCTCCTTCTGAATAACCAATACCTCTAGGGTCAACATTAGCAATTGCATAACCGTTGTAGCACCAGTATTCTGGATCAGGGGATTCAAACTTAGTATGTTTTGAAACAGTACCTGGAGAAACTCCCATAATCTGCCACTCACTCATACCTTCACCTGGACGTTTACCATAGAAACTCCATGAAATAATAACAGGAATATTAGTTTGATCTTTTGGTCTATAAATATCACAGTAAATTGTGACACCATCTCTCATTTTTACTGGTATATCTTGCTCACATAAAATACCAGGTGCACATTCATAAACTCTTTGTCTAAATGGAGGGCAAATTCCCATACCCATAGCATTCATTCCTGGACCACCTTCTGAACGATCACCTTCTGCATCTAATGGAACAGGGGTATTACATTTACGATAAATAACATCCATTTCAGCATCTCTTAGCTGAACTTTCTTTACTACTCTATTATCCATATTATGTTCTCCTTATTATTTAATTTTCATTTTAGCTTTCTTCAACTAATTCAACGATGAAATCAGCTGCTTCACCAATAGTTGTTTTTCTTCTAAATTCCATGTATGGAACTTCTACATCAAATTCATCTTCCAAGAAATTTGTCATTTGAGACACATTTCCCGATTTAGCTCCTAAATCAACTGCAAAGTTAGTGTTTTCACTTAACTCATCTGGTTGCTTATTAAATAATACGCAACATCTTTCAATAATTTTTTTGATTACTTCTTCTCTATTCATAATCAATTCCTCCTCTAGTTATCTATATTGTATATAAATTATTCAATAATTTTTTTATGCATTCATCTAAAAGATAGATATAAAACGATTATCTCATTTGTGCTTTTGCACAACACAATACAAATGAGATGTGATATAATTAAATTAGGTGATTATGTATGGAATTTAAAAAATTTTTTGTAGCACTGCAGGAGTATAAACCAAAGTTTATAAAAAGCGTTGAACATCCTATATATATTTCTTCTTATAAAATATTAATTTCTAATAAGAACAGGTTTTTTGAGGAATGTCTCTATATTGGAGAATTAAAAGATCTTCCTGTTTCTTTACCAAATAGGCAATGTAATATTATTTGTATTCAAGATAATGGTCATATTCCAGATTATATTTATAATAGTGATAAGATTAACTTCATTCTTTTAACAGAACCAATAACAAAATCTAAATTATTAAATATTGTTTCAGATATTATGATAGATGAATCAAAATTAACTAGTGATATGCGTACTTTATTAGACGCATTGTATTCAGCAAAAGGAATTCATTATTTATGTGATGTGGCCTATCAAGTTTTTGGTAATCCTATTATTAGCGATTTAAGTTATAAAATTTTATCTTATTCTTCTGAAGCACATTTCGATGATCCTACTGTACAATTTATTATTGAAAATGGCTATATTCATAGTGAAAATATCACTGCAATGAAAAGAGATAATGTTATTGGAAGAATACCAAGAGAAGATGTACCTATTTATTCCAAAAAAAGTGAAAAAGAAACTGGATGGCTTTTTATGAATGTAAAAATTGAAAATGTACATGTTGCAACAGTAGCTTTAAAAGAAGAAAATAGAAAATTTAGAAAAATCGACTATGAATTATTATGGCGTTTTGCACAACTCGTAGCAATTGAAATGCAGAAGAATGATTTCTACATTATTAATAATAATACTTTAAATCATTTATTACTCACTGATATTATTTCTGGAGAATTGAAAAATACAAATACTATTTTTCAAAGATTTGAATATCTAAACTGGCCAATGCACAAATATTTTGCGATTGCCGTGGTTGATTTTCAGTATCAGCAAAAATCTGAAAATATTGTATTTGTTATGCAGCAGATTCAACAGATTCTTCAAGAAAAGAAGATGGTTATTTACGAAGGGAAAATATGTATTTTATTATCACATAATGATTATAAGCACATTATTGATGTTTTTAATGATGACTTTAAAGAATATCTGAATAATAATTTACTTGTATGTGGTGTTAGTAATATTTATTCAACTATTACTGATACTCCTACATTTTATAAACAAGCCTCAGATGCAAAAACAATAGGCTCTAATACAAATAGTAATGATCATTTATTCATATATGATGATTATTTAATAGATCATGTATTACATAATATAAAAAAGACTATT
>ERZ791809.932-NODE-932-length-18001-cov-9.718489_pt1 | contig 18001 bp, 14 predicted proteins | sample MGYA00509946_ERZ791809 | MGnify/ENA primary metagenome ERZ791809 (study PRJEB30046, sample SAMN00791993) | human gut metagenome | study: EMG produced TPA metagenomics assembly of the A metagenome-wide association study of gut microbiota in type 2...
TTTCCAAAGAAAACAAAAAATCCGAACCCTTCTCCTATCGAGAAAAGGTTCGGATTTTCATTGTTTGGTGCGAGGGAGGGGACTCGAACCCCCAAGGATAAACCACACGCACCTCAAACGTGCGCGTCTGCCAGTTCCGCCACCCTCGCATACCGTATTGTTTTCGCAGCCCTGAAATCTCTGAGGTGAAAGACCGTGATGCGGACTGCTTGAATATATTACCACGTTCCCGGCAGATAGTCAAGCGCTTTTTCTCTTTTTAAATGAAATTTTTGGGCCGTCATTTCTTAAGAATATGTTGGTTGAAATGCATGGATGGGTGTGATATTATAGAACTAACTATCTCTGCTCAGTTGTTTTGGCAGCAGGGAAGAAGATGATAAGGATACGGCGGAAATGCATTTCTGCGCAGGGTGCAGCCCGACCGGTTTTTTGAAAGGAATTTGAGTGGACGCAGGAATGAACGAGAAAAAAGAAAATGTTATTGTAAACGGTTTTTTCTGGCGCTTTGCAGAGCGGTGCGGTGTGCAGCTGATTTCAGCGGTGGTGTCCATCCTTCTGGCGCGCATCCTTACACCCGATGATTACGGCAAGGTGGCACTGGTGACGGTGTTCAACAATATCATGTATGTCCTGCTGGACTGCGGCATTGGCACCGCGCTGGTGCAGAAGAAGGAAGTGGACGAGTTGGATTACTCGTCGGCGTTCTTTTTCAGCATTGTGATCAGCTTTGTGCTGTATGGGGGAATGTTCGTGGCGGCGCCGTATCTGGCTGCTTTCTACAATGACCCCAGCATGACCCCGATCTTTCGCGGCATCAGCCTGACAGTGGCAGTCTGCGGCATCAAAACGATCCAGCAGGCGCATGTGACCCGGAACATGAAGTTCCAGTATTTTTTCTATTCCGCCTTTGCGGGCGCGATCGTATCCACGGTCCTGGGCCTGGGCCTTGCCTATATGGGCTTTGGAGTCTGGGCGCTGGTGGTGCAGCAGGTATCCAATATCACGGTGGACACGCTGGTGCTGTGGAAGCTGTCCTCCTGGCGGCCTAAGATGGAGTTTTCGTGGCAGCACCTGAAAGGGCTGCTCTCTTATGGCTGGAAGCTGCTGGCCTCGTCGCTGAGCAGCGTCATCTACAACAACCTGCGCAGCCTGATCATCGGCAAGATGTACACCTCGGCGGATCTGGCGTATTACAATCAGGGCGATAACCTGACTTATAATATCGCGTCAAGCGTGGATACTTCCATTGAGAGCGTTTTGTTCCCGGTCATGTCCTCACTGCAGGATGACCGTGCGCAGGTCAAGAACATGACCCGCCGCTCCATCAAGACCTGTACCTATATTATTGCGCCGGTGATGATGAGCACTGCGTTCTGTGCCGAACCGCTGGTGCGCCTGATCCTCACCGAGAAGTGGCTGCCCTGTGTGCTGTTCCTCAGGGTGTTCTGTCTGGGGTATGCGTGCTGGCCGATCATCACGGCAAACCTGAATGCAGCCAAGGCGGTGGGCCGCAGCGATCTTTACCTGAAATGTCAGCTTTTGAACGAAGGGGTGTGCATCCTTTTTCTGCTGGCAACATTCCGTGTCAGCGTCGAGGCCATTGCATATGGTATGCTGATCACGAATGTTGTGACCCAGATCCTGGATGCACAGCTCAACAAAAAGCTGATCGGCTATGGCTATCTGGAACAGATGCGTGATATCCTGCCGACCCTGCTGCTGGCAGCGGGCGCGGGCCTGTGCATGTATCTGGTCATTTTCCTGCACCTGCCGGATCTGCTGACGGTGATCATTCAGGTGGTGGCTGGTCTGGGCATTTATCTGACAGGCTCTGCCATTCTGGAATTGGACACCTTTGAATATTTCAAGGATGTGCTGGCTCCGTCCATCCGGCAGAAGCTGAAACGCTGAAACCGGCATTTTGAATCGTGTGAAAATCCGTCGGGCGGGTGATGTCCGACGGATTTTTGTTCTTTTTGTCTAAAGTATACAAGAAGAAACATTAAAAACCGGCAAAGCGACCATTGAAAAAATACAACTGATATACTAGAATATAAGTACAAGAGCGCGGCACACGGCTGCGCGGAAAATGCAAAGCAGAAAATATAAAACAGGAGGATTTTCCTATGCCTATGAAAATGGGTTGGCGCTGGTATGGCGAGGGCAACGATCCCATCAGCCTGAGCGACATCAAGCAGATCCCCGGCGTGACCAGTATCGTCTGGGCGTTGCACGACAAGATGCCCGGCGAGATCTGGGAGATCGACGAGATCCAGAAGGTAGCCGATCAGATCCACGCTTACGGCTTCGACATGGACGTGGTCGAGTCGGTCAACGTCCACGATGACATCAAGATCGGCCTGCCCACCCGCGACAAGTACATCGAGAACTACAAGCAGTGCATCCGCAATCTGTCCAAGTTCGGTGTCAAGGTCATCTGCTACAACTTCATGCCGGTGTTCGACTGGACCCGTACCGATCTGTTCCACCCCGTGGGCGACGGCTCCACTGCACTGTTCTATGAGAAGGATAAGATCAAGGGCGATTACAAGGCTATGGCTGAGTACATCATGTCCTTCACTGAGAAGTATAACATGACCTTCCCCGGCTGGGAGCCGGAGCGCATGGCAAAGCTGGACGAGCTGTTCAAGGCTTACGCCCCTGTCACCAAGGAAAAGCTGTGGGAAAACCTGAAGTACTTCCTGGAAGCACTGATGCCCACCTGCCATGAGTGCGGCATCAAAATGGCTATCCATCAGGATGATCCCCCTTGGGATATCTTCGGCCTGCCCCGTCTGCTGGTGGATGCCCAGAGCATCGACCGCTTCCTGAGCATGGTGGATGATCCGTACAACTGCCTGACCCTGTGCACCGGCAGCCTGAACGCAAACCCCAACAACAACTGTGCCGAGATCGTGCGCAAGCACTGCGACCGCATTGCCTTTGGTCACATCCGCAACATCCACCACTTCCCCAACGGCGACTTCTCCGAGGCTGCTCACCGCGACTGCTGCGGCGAGACCGGCATCATCGAGGTGCTGCGTGCTTACCATGACTGCGGCTTTGAAGGCTACATCCGTCCCGACCACGGCCGTCAGCTGTGGGAGGAAGGCCCCGGCAACTGCCGCCCCGGTTACGGCAAGTATGACCGTGCTCTGGGCGTTCAGTACATGCTGGGTGTCTGGGATCTGCTGGATCGTCTGGATGAAGAGAAAAAGAAGGGCTGATAAATATGAAGCTGTCTGAGATCAAAAACGGCAATCTGTCCGCCGAGTGGGCAGAGAAGGGTTATGAGCTGCCCAAATTCGATATCGAGGCTGTCAAGGCCAAGACCCACGCCGAACCCACCTGGGTGCACTTCGGCGCAGGCAATATCTTCCGTGCATTCCCGGCTGCCATCCTGAACGATGCGCTGAACACCGGCAAGTATGACCGCGGTGTCATCGTGGCCGAGAGCTTTGACTACGAGATCATCGACAAGGCTTATCGTCCCTACGACAATATGAGCCTGCTGGTCTGCCTGAAGTCCACCGGCGAGATCGAGAAGAAGGTGGTGGCTTCCGTTACCGAGAGCCTGAAGGCTGACTACTCCTTCGGCGAGGACTGGGCACGTCTGGTGGAGATCTTCCAGAACCCCAGCCTGCAGATGATCTCCTTCACCATCACTGAGAAGGGCTACGGCGTTGCTCCTGCTGATCTGGAGCGCGGCCTGACCCCCGTGCTGGCCATGGGCAAGGTCACTGCTCTGCTGTACGAACGCTTCAAGGCCGGCAAGCTGCCCCTGACCGTCCAGAGCATGGATAACTGCTCCCACAACGGCGATAAGGTCAAGAACGCTGTCCACGCCTATGCTGCCAAGTGGGTGGAGCAGGGTCTGGTGCCCGCCGAGTTCCTGGCCTATGTGCAGGACGAGACCAAGATCACCTTCCCGTGGAGCATGATCGACAAGATCACCCCGCGCCCGGATGCCAAGGTCCAGCAGATGCTGGCCGACGACGGCTTTGAGGACAACTACACCATCGTCACCGAGAAGCACACCTTTACCGCTCCCTTCGTCAACGCCGAAGAGACCCAGTACCTGTGCATCGAGGATCACTACACCAACGGTCGTCCTCCGCTGGAGCTGGGCGGTGTGCTGTACTGCGACCGCGAGACCGTGGACAAGATCGAGAAGATGAAGGTGTGCACCTGCCTGAACCCGCTGCACACTGCCATGTCCATCTATGGCTGCATGCTGGGCTACACCCTCATCTCCGCCGAGATGGCCGATGAAGACCTGCGTGCCTTCATCCAGAAGATCGGCTATATCGAGGCCATGCCTGTGGTCGTTGATCCCGGCGTTCTGAACCCCTACGAGTTCATCGGTGCTGTCATCAACCGCCGCCTGCCCAACCCCTTCATGCCGGATGCTCCCCAGCGTATCGCTACCGATACCTCCCAGAAGCTGGCCATCCGCTTTGGTGAGACCATCAAGGCCTACGAGGCACGCGGTCTGGACAAGAGCAACCTGATCCTGATCCCGCTGGTGCTGGCAGGCTATGCCCGCTACCTGAAGGGCATCGATGACAACGGTCAGGCTTTTGAGCCTTCCACCGATCCGCTGCTGGCTGAGCTTCAGGCCATCGTTGCTCCGCTGGAGGTCAAGGAAGGCGAGCAGGACTTCAGCTGCCTGAAGAAGCTGTACAGCCGTGTTGACGTGTTCGGCGTGGATCTGTATGCCGTTGGTCTGGGCGAGAAGATCGAGGCAATGGCCAAGGAGCTGTTTGCAGGCCCCGGCGCTGTGCGCAAGACTCTGCACAAGTATACGCTTGCCCGCTGATCGGTTGACGCAATAACATAAGCTATCTTCGCACCCGCGCTGCGCTTTGCTTTGCCGCAGCGTGGGTCTTTATAAAAGAAAAGAACTGCTGAACGAAATGTCGGCAGTTCTTTTTTTGCGTGTGCATATTTTTTGGGTTTAACCTTTTCTGCAGTCGTGCAGCTTTTCTTTGGGCAGGATGCCGGCCAAAAACTTCCACACCACTTCCATGCGGTCGTTCAGTAAGTAAGCTTTCTCTTTTTCAACGTAGAGGTACACCGCATTGTCCGTGCGGTAGGCGCAGTAAAAGCTGTCCCATGCGTGGCGGCTGGTGGGTTCGGGCTTGTCCTGCTGGCCGTACATCCACACAGCAATGCCGGTGTCGGCCAGCTCCACACGGTAGAAGGCACGCGGCAGGTGCATCTGTTTGATCTGCCGGGAAACGCTGCGGAAGAACGAGTAAAAGTAGCTCACCGGCAGGCCGATGCCCACAATGGCAAGCACAGCAGCCAGCAGCCCGGCACCCGGGCGCTTGCCCAGCTGCGAAAGGCAGACGGCGGCAAAAGCCAGCATGATGGCGGCAAAAACAGCGGGACGCAGCCATGCTTTGCGGTGATGGAATGCATCGAACACGGCAAAATCGCGGAAGCCCTGCTCACCCATGGTGGTGGAAACGGAGATGGTCTGGGACATAAAGTCGCCTCCTTTATATTTATAGGCATCGTACCACAATTGCGCGGTTTAGGCAAGAGAAAAACATGCAAACCTTGCCAATCCGGCCCAAAGCGTGGTACAATAAATCGTCACCAAACGAAAGGAGGCGGCAGACTTTGCAGCACCGCAAGCGGCAGATCACCCTCAAGCAGCGCATGGGCTTGTGTCTGGCAGCATTTTTTGCGGCCTTTGCCATGCAGCTCACGCTCAATGGCTACCAGTCCAGAGCAGTGCAGGCAGTACAGGACGCGCAGATGGGCTGCTTCAACGCCATCAGCCGCTTTCAGGGCGGTGTGGAAAGCTCTATTTCCGTGCTGGAGAACTACCGCTGGGAGAACAGCGAGCCGGAGAAGATCATTGACCGGCTGCAGTCGGCATCTTCCACCTGCAACGCATGGCTCTGGCGCATCGGTACCAGCCTGAACAGTCTGGAAAGCGTCAGCGATGAGCAGCGGGTGCTCTACAGCGCAGTGGATACGGTCTATCAGACCTACACCGGCCTGCTGGATGAGCTGGAAAACGACCTGCTCAGCGGCAACGATGCCGCAGCTTCCCAGCTGTATTATGCAAAGGTGGTGCCCTGCGGCGATTACCTGAGCCAGTACACCCTGCAATTGCTGGAAACCGCCATTCAGGATTCCCAGACCACCTACACCACCATCTCGGCCCTGAACGAGCGCATCACCATGCTGCAGACGGTGGTGGTGGCGCTGTGCGTGGCGCTGGGCTGCGTTACCGGTTTGATGGTCATGCGTCTGCTCACGCCGGTGCAGCAGATGATCGCTGCCTCCCGCGCCATTGGCAAAAGTGAGTTCGACACCCCGGACATCCCGCTGCCCAAGCAGCCGGAGATCGCTCAGCTGGCCGAGTCCTTCAACATCATGAAGCACTCCATGGCCCAGCAGGTGACCACCCTGCAGGAGAAAAACGAGATCGAGCGGGAGCTGCACCGCCAGAAGACCGAAGCACTGGAGCTGCAGAACCGCATGGAGCGCAGTCGGCTGCAGCAGCTGCGCAGCCAGATCGACCCGCACTTTCTGTTCAACACCCTGAATGTGATCCAGCAGACCGCCGGCACCGAGACGGCCTACCGTACGCAGGCGCTCATCATGGCGCTTTCGCACCTGCTGCGCTACAGCCTGATGAGCAACGATGAACAGGTGCCGCTCTCCCGTGAGGTGCGCATCGTGGATGAATATTACTCCATCTACCATGTCCGCTTTGGTGAGCGGGTGCGTATGGAGTGGCGCATTTCCGATTCGCTGGATCTTACCGAGACCATGGTGCCGTCCTTTATTTTACAGCCCGTTGTGGAAAATGCCTTCAAGCACGGCATCTGCCCCAAAGAGGAGGGCGGTGTGGTGCGCATCCGCGTGAACCCTCTGCGGGAGAAGGGACTGCTGTGCATCCGCGTGGTGGATAACGGCGTGGGCATCCAGCTGGATCAATTACGACAGCTGCGCGGGGCGCTCAGCCAGCCCGGTGAGCGCTGGGAGCATATCGGCATTTATAATGTTGCGGCCCGCCTGCGTCTGCTGGATCGGAACAGCCGCTTTGTGATACGGTCCCATCCGGGACGCGGTACGGCGGTGGTGCTGTATCTGCCATTGGTGGAGAATGAGGAGGAGTTTGAGGAATGATTCGTCTGTTGATCGCGGATGATGAAGCACTGGAACGGGAAACGCTGGCGGACATCGTGGCCCGCCGCTTTGAGCACGAAGTGACCATCGAGACTGCCGAGAACGGCCGCAAGGCAGCGGATACGGCGGTGCTGTGGGGCGCAGACCTGATCCTGATGGACATTGAGATGCCCGGTATGAACGGTCTGGATGCAGCCCGCGCCGTGCTGGAACAGCGCCCGGAATGCAAGGTGATCTTTGTTACGGCCTACAGTCTGTTCCAGTACGCCCACGAGGCCATGCATCTGGGTGCCTGCGATTATCTGCTCAAGCCGGTGAACCCGGACGAAGTGGAAGCTTCCATCCGCAAGGCCATCCGTCAGATCGAGGCGGGCCGCCGCCTTGCAGAGCTGGCTCCGGTGGAACCGGAGCCGGAAGCTGATCCGGAGAGCGATGCCGCCGAAGCAGGGGAGAACGACCGCAATGCACTGGTCATGGCCCATGTGCGCAAGTATATGGAGGATAACTATATGTTCGACCTCTCGCTGGACAGTGTGAGCGAGATCCTGCATATCAGCCCGGCGTATCTCTCGGCACAGTTCAAGAAGTACCAGAAGATGAACTTTCTGGACTGCCTGACCGAGCTGCGTATCAACGCTGCCAAGGAGCTGCTCACCGACCCGTTCCGTTCGGCAGCAGAGGTGGCTTCCATGGTGGGCTACGAGGATTCCAGCTATTTTGCCCGCACCTTTAAAAAACGCACCGGCATGACGCCTACCCAGTACCGCAGGGAAGCGGCCAAGGCTGCACGGGAGGCCCGCCTGTGACCCGCCGTCAGATGCTCACCGCCCTGTTCGGCGCGGCGGTGCTGGCACTGCCAATGGCCGGCTGCGGCCACCAGCCGGTGCAGGAGCAACAGGGGGCGGAACTGATCCTGCGCTATGCGGAGAACCAGCCGGAGGATTATCCTACTACGCAGGCAGCGCTGGCCTTTGCAGACCTTGTAGCCCAGCGCACCGATGGCCGCGTGAAAGTGCTGGTGTACAGCGGGGGAGAACTGGGCGCGGAGCAGAGCGTGATCCAGCAGATGCAGTTTGGCGGCATTGACTTCTCCCGCGTGTCCCTCAGCCAGCTGGCAGAGTACGAGCCGGCGCTGAGCGTTTTGCAGCTGCCGTACCTTTACACCGACGCTGACCAGATGTGGCGCGTGCTGGATGGGACCATCGGCGACGAGTTCCTCTCCACGCTGGAGTCGCTGGAGCTGACCGGCCTTTCCTGGTTCGATGCCGGTGTGCGCAGCATCTACACCCGACAGAAGGTGACAGGCCTTGCAGATCTGCAGGGCCTGACCATCCGCGTGCAGGAATCGGACATGATGAGCGAAATGATCACCGACCTCGGCGCAAAGCCGGTAAAGGTAGTGTACAGCAAGGTGTATGCCGCCCTGCACAACGGTGAGATCGATGGCGCAGAGAACAACTGGCCCAGCTACGAAGCCATGGGTCACTACGAGGTGGCACCTTACTTTTTAAAGGATGAGCATACCCGCGTGCCGGAGGTGCAGCTTGCAAGCCCTGCTGTGATGGAAAAACTGGCCGCACTGGACGAGCGCTACCCGGAGATCATCCGCCTGTGTGCCCGGGAGAGCGCCAAGGTGGAGCGCAGGCTCTGGGCGCAGCAGGAGGCGGAATCGGAAAGTGATCTGCGTGCAGCAGGCATTGAGGTGACAGAGCTGGACGAAGAAGAAAAGGCAAGGTTCCGTGCTGCTGTGCAGCCGATGTATGATCGGTTTGCCCAGCAGGGCGAATTGATCGCCCGCATCCGGCAGGCATAAGCCCCACAGCAAAGCCCGGAAAAGATGGGCAAAGAAATCAGGAAAACAGAATAAAGAACCGGCAAAGCGCTGTGTGCTCTGAACCCCAAAGGGAAGGGCATCCAGCGCTTTGCTTCTATCTGGAATACAGAAATGTATCCATCTGTTAGGCGAAGGTGCACAAACAAAAAGCAAAGCACTTGGCATTTTTCACAAAAGAAATTCTGACATTTTTTCAAAAAACAGGACATTTTTTGAAAGCCCTTGTTTCGTTTAAAAAAATTTGCTAAAGTGTGTACAGTAAATGAACGGCATGCGGGTCCTGTGCAGACCGTGCTGTTCGGGAGATTTAAGGAGGACGATTTATTATGAAAAAGATCACTCGTCGCAGCTTTCTGGCAGCAGCCGGTGTTTCCGCCGCTGCTCTGGCTCTGACCGCATGTGGTGGCTCCAGCAATTCTGCTGCTGCTTCCACCTCTACCGCAGCTTCTTCCACCGCAGCTTCTGCTGCTGGTGATGCTACTGCTGCTGCAAACGATCCCAAGGTGACTCTGGTCTACGCCGAGGTCAACCCGCTGGATACCATCGTTGGTCAGACCGCTACCCACTTCAAGGAGAAGGTCGAGGAGCTGACCGGCGGTTCCGTCGTCATCGACGTGCAGGCTTCCGGCGTTCTGGGTTCTGAGAACGACGTTCTGGACGCAATTCTGGGCGGTTCTACCTCCATCGATATGAGCCGTATCTCCGCTTTCGCACTGACCAGCTATGGCTGCAACAAGTCCAAGCTGCTGTCCATCCCCTTCACCTTCGAGAACCGCGCACACTTCTGGAACTTCGCCAACAGCGAGCTGGCACCTGAGTTCCTGAACGAGCCCCAGGAGCTGGGCCTGCCCGTTCGTGGCATCTTCTACGGCGAAGAGGGCTTCCGTCACTTCTTCACTGTCAAGCCCGTTTCCGGCATCGCTGATTTCAAGGGCCTGAAGCTGCGCGTGTCCAACGACCCCGTCATGAACGGCATGGTCGAGGGTCTGGGCGCTAACCCCACCGTCGTCTCCTTCGGCGAGCTGTACAGCGCACTGCAGACCGGTGTTGTCGATGGCGCTGAGCAGCCCATCGCAAACTACAAGTCCAACGCCTTCCCCGAGGTCGCTAACAACCTGATCCTCGACGGCCATACTCTGGGCGCTGTGCAGGCTGTCATCACCGACAACGCCTGGAACAAGCTGACCGAGAACCAGCAGGTTGCCGTCATGGAGGCTGCTGCGGATACGCAGGCCTTCAACGCTGACCTGTCCGAGACCGCTGAGAACAAGGTCCTCGACGAGCTGAAGTCTTCCGGCTGCAACGTCATCGATGTCCCCGATAAGGCTCCCTGGCAGGAGGCTTGCGCTAAGGTCATCAGCGAGAACACCTCGGATCAGGCTGAGCTGTATCAGCAGTTGCTGGATATGAAGGCCTGATAAAAGCGCCTTTATCCTGAAGTAGTACATAGCCCGGCGGGGACTACGGGATACGCCCGCAGACCCGCCGGGCTTTTTATAAGAGTATGGAGGAGATCCTATGCCGAAAATCTTTACCACTCTGGATAAGATCAAGCCGGCGTACGACGTCACCTACAAAGTGGTCCTGTTTATCTGCAAGCTGCTGCTGATCGCAGATATTCTCATCACCACCATGTCGGTCATTGGTCGTTACGTCCCGTTCATCCCGGACCCTGCATGGACCGAAGAGGTCGTCCTGACCTGCATGAGCTATATGGCCGTGCTGAGTGCCGCTCTGGCCATCCGCCGCGGCGCACACATCCGGATGACCGCATTTGACGTCTATCTGCCCAAGATCGCCGTCAAGGTGCTGGACATCCTCGCCGATCTGGCGGTCTGCATCCTCGGCCTCATCATGCTGGTTGTGGGCTGGAACTACGCCACCACCCTGGGCGGCCGCGGCTTCTATGTCTCGATGCCCTGGCTGAGCCGTTTCTGGATGTACTTCCCCGTGCCTCTGGCCGGTGTCGCCATGATCATCTTCGAGATCGAGGCGCTGTACAACCACATCAAGAGCTTTTTTGTAAAGGAGGAGAACTAATATGACAGTCCAGACACTGGCAATCGTTGTCCTTCTTGTCAGCTTCTTCGTCATGATCTTCCTGCGCTTCCCCATCGCATACGCCGTTGGCCTGTCCAGCGTGCTCTGCCTGATGGTGCAGGGCCAGGCACTGTCCGATGTCTGCCGCCTGATGGTCAAGGGCATCTCGTCCTTCAGCCTGATGGCCGTCCCGTTCTTCATCACCATGGGCGTCCTCATGGGCAGCGGCGGCATCTCCGAAAAGCTGATCGCTCTGGCTGATGCCTGCGTCGGCTGGATGCGCGGCGGCATGGCAATGGTCAACATCGTTGCTTCCTACTTCTTCGGCGGTATTTCCGGTTCTGCATCTGCAGATACCGCTTCCATCGGCTCCATCATGATCCCCATGATGGTCGATCAGGGCTACGATGCCGACTTCTCCACTGCTGTTACCATCACCTCCTCCTGCGAAGGTCTGCTGGTTCCTCCGAGCCACAACATGGTCATTTATGCCACCACTGCCGGCGGCATCTCGGTCGGCAGCCTGTTCCTGGCAGGTTATCTGCCCGGTGCTCTGCTGGCCATCGTCCTGATGATCGGTTCCTACATCATCTCGGTCAAGGAGAATTACCCCAAGGGCTCTCCGTTCAGCATCAAGGCCTTCGTTAAGCAGCTGGGCACTTCCATCTGGGCACTGGCCGCTGTTGTTATCGTTGTGTTCGGCGTTGTTGGCGGTGTGTTCACCGCTACCGAGTCTGCAGCTATTGCAGTTGTCTACTCTCTGTTCGTGTCGGTGTTCGTCTACAAGGGCCTGGACTGGAAGGGCGTCTGGCATGCACTGGATGAGTGCGTGAACACTCTGTCCATCGTGCTGATCCTGATCGCTACCTCTGCAGTCTTCGGCAACTGCCTGACCATGCTGCATGTGCCGGATTTGGCTGCAAATGCCATCACCAGCGTCACCGATAACCCCTACATCATCGCTCTGCTGATCGACCTGATCATCTTGGTTCTGGGCTGCATCATGGATATGGCTCCCATCATCCTGATCGCTACTCCCATCCTGCTGCCCATCGCAACCTCCATCGGCATCGATCCCATCCAGTTCGGTATCATCGTGGTTCTGAACTGCGGCATCGGCCTGCTGACTCCTCCTGTCGGCGCTGTGCTGTTCATCGGCTCTGCCGTTGCAAAGCGCCCGATGGAAAAGGTCGTCAAGGCGACCCTGCCGTTCTACCTGTGCATGTTCGTTGCACTGCTGCTGCTGACCTTCGTGCCCGACATCAGCCTGGCGATCCCCAAGCTGCTGGGCGGCTACGTCAGCCCCATCACCAACCCGCTGGGTCCTGTGTTCATCCACTGATGGCCTGACGGCGTAAGGTAAAATCGTTAAAGTCCTCTGCATGAAAGTGCAGGGGACTTTTTGTATGCTAAAAACTTTATTTTCCCTCTTGCATTCTGTCGGAATCGTGCTATAATAGTAAGGCAATCGTTTCCAAGGCCGCTCGACGGGGTAGCCGATATTGAAGGTTGTGATGGGCACATACATTTATAATATGGCCCCAATAAGTCAGAACCAGAAATGAGGTGAAAAGAATGAAACAGGGTATCCATCCGAACTACGTTGACTGCACCATCACCTGCGCATGCGGCAACGTCATTAAGACTCGTTCCACCAAGCCTGAGATCCACGTCGAAGTTTGCTCCAAGTGCCATCCTTTCTACACTGGCAAGCAGAAGCTGGTTGACTCCGGCGGACGTGTTGAGCGCTTCAACAAGCGTTTCGGCCGTAAGTAATTATGGTTTTCTGAGCACCGTTTCCTTTGGGAGACGGTGCTTTTTTGCTGCCTTTTTGGCATATGAAAGGGCGGCCTTAATCATTCTTAAGAATTCTTTTTGCATCCCGCCACAGGATTGTCTTAATTTTTACACATTTTCGGTCTAAAATATACCAGCATTGAACTAGATGAAAAAGGAGCGTTTGCTGTGATCGAAGTATCGCATCTGAGCAAAAAGTATGGCACGCACCCTGCCATTGAAGATTTGTCCTTTACGGTGGGCGACGGCCAGATCTTCGGCCTGCTCGGCCCCAACGGCGCGGGCAAATCCACGATCATGAATATCCTCACCGGCTACCTTGCCCCCACCTCCGGTGAAGTGAAGGTGGCGGGCTTCAGCCTGCCGGAGCAGGCCCAGCAGGCCAAGGCCTGTGTGGGCTATCTGCCCGAGCAGCCGCCGCTCTACCCGGAAATGACGGTGCAGGAATATCTGGATTTTGCTGCAGAGCTGAAAGGCATCAAAAAGAAGGCTGACCGCAAAGAACAGGTGCGCAAAGCTGCCCGCCGCACCGGGCTGGAAGAGGTGCTGCCCCGGCTCATCCGCAGTCTGTCCAAGGGCTACCGCCAGCGCGTGGGCATTGCGCAGGCACTGCTGGGCGCGCCGCAGCTCATCATTCTGGACGAGCCTACCGTGGGACTTGACCCTGCACAGGTCATCGAGATCCGCAGACTGATCCGGGAGCTGGGGAAAAGCCACACGGTCATCCTGTCCAGCCACATCCTCAGCGAGGTGCAGGCAGTGTGCAGTCAGGTACTGATCCTTTCCAAGGGGCATCTGGTGGCGGTGGGTGCGCCGGAACAGCTGGCCGAAAAGCTGAATCCCGGCAGCCGTCTGCGCGCTACCGCTCTGGGCGGGGGGCAGACCGTGCTGAAAGCAGTCGGCTCCATTCCGGGCATCCGCAAGGTGGAGATCGAATCCGAGGCCGACGGACAGGTGACCTTTACCGCAGAAAGTGCCGATGCTTCTGACCGCCGCGCCGAGGTGTCCCGCGCCCTTTCGCAGGCCGGATGCACGGTGCTGGCGCTGGCAGCGGAAAACAGGACGCTGGAGGAAGTGTTCCTTGCACTGACCGAAAACGAGTCTGAAACACCATCGGATGAAGGGGAGGAGAAAACGGAATGACCGCCATTTTCAAACGCGAAGTCCGCAGCAGCTTTCATGGCATGATCGGCTACGTGCTCACCGCCTTTATGCTGGCGGCAACGGCCATCTATTTTGTTGCCCTGAATCTGGGCTACGGCCTGACGGATTTTGGCTATTACACGCTTTACCGCACCACGTTTGTGCTGCTTTTGTATATCCCGGTTCTCACCATGCGCTCCTTTGCAGAGGAACGCCGTACCCGCACCGATCAGCTGCTGCTTACCAGCCCGGTGTCTGTGTGGGAGATCGTGCTGGGCAAATTCTTTGCCCTGTGCGTCATCTTTGCACTGCCGTGCCTTGCCGGTGCGGTCATGATCCTTGTACTGGCCGCACTGGGTGCCACCGGCACGGCCACGCTGGCAAACTTGGCCGCTCTGCTGTGCTATTATCTCATGGGCTGCGCCGCCATTGCCATTGGCGTGTTTCTTTCCAGCCTGACCGAGAATCAGATCATTGCTGCGGTGGCAGGTGTTGCCGCACTGCTGCTGGCCTACATGATGCCCAGCCTGCGCAGCATGTTCACGGCAGGCAGCGCAGTGGCGCTGGCCCTGTTCACCGCCATTGCGGCAGTGCTCAGTGTGGTGGCAGGCCTGCGTACCCGCAGCTTTACGCTGGGCTGCCTGACCTTTGCGGGCTGCTGTGTGGTGCTGACGGCACTGTTCCTGCTGCAGAGCAGCTGGCTGACCGAAGCGTTCAGCGCGGTGCTCAGCGGGCTGTGCCTGTTCACGCCGTTTGAAGAGTTTGTCAACAACAGCTTTTCCATCCCGACGCTGGTGTACTACCTGACCGTGACCATGCTGTTTTTGTTCTTCACGGCGCAGGGGCTGGAAAAGCGCCGCTGGAACTGAGGGGAGGGGAACAACATGAAAAATTTCAAATTTTCTTCCTCTGCAAACGGCAAGGTGTTCCGCAATGGGCTGTACTCCACGGCCATTCTGGCAGCAGCCATCGTGTTGGCCGTGCTGATCAATCTGCTGGTGGGGGCCATCCCGAAAAAATACACCGAATTCGACCTCTCTGCCGCCAAAATGTACACGCTGGGCGACAGCTCCAGGCAGCTGATGCAGAGCCTGGATCAGGACGTGACCGTTTATTATCTCTGTGAGACCGGCAGCGAGGATGCCATTATCACCAAGCTGCTGGATCACTACGCCGACGAGAGCGGTCACTTCCACTGGGAGCAGAAGGACCCGGCGCTTTACCCGACCTTTGCAGCGCAGTACGGCGCAGAGAATGCGTCCACCGGCAGTCTGATCGTGGTCAGCGGTGAGAACAGCGAAGTGCTGAACGCCGCCGAACTTTACGAGTACGATTACTCCGATTACTACACCACCGGCGCTGCCAACGTGACCTTTGGCGGCGAAAAGCAGATCAGCTCTGCCATCTACAAGCTGACTGCCGCAGCAGAAAGTCATGCCTACTACACCACCAACCACGGCGAGCAGGCGCTTACCTCCTCGCTGACCGAGGCGCTCAAGGCGCAGAATATCGATGCCCAGCCGCTGGATCTGCTCACCGGCACCATCCCGGAGGACTGTGATCTGCTCATCATCAGCGACCCCGCTTCGGATTTTGCAGCTGACGGCCTTGTGGATGAGATCGCGCAGCTGCAGGCCTATCTGGAAAACGGCGGCAAGGTGCTGCTGACCACCAGCGGCTATACCGAAACGCCCAATCTGGATGCAGTGATGGCACAGTTCGGCCTTGCACGTGAGCCGGGCCTTGTGGTGGAGGGCGATGCGGGCCACGCGCTGTACGGCTACCCGTACTCGCTGTTCCCGGACTACGCGGCCGCCGACGAAAGCACCGCGCTGGACGGCGTGAATCAGAGCACCCATGTGATGCTCTCGGTGGCACAGGGCATCACCATTACCGGGACAGACGATGTGACGGCGGAACCGCTGCTGTATACCACCGAGGATGCCTACAGCAAGCAGGACTTTGATGCCAGCTCTTCTTCCGCAAAGGAAGCCGGCGATACCGACGGCCCGTTCTCGCTGGCCGTATGGGCGCGCAATGAATCCACCGGTGCCGAGGTGATCTGGATCGGTTGCCCCAACATGGACAACGAGCAGGTGTACCAGTCCATCCCGGGCAACCTGACCTTCCTGCAGGGCTGTGCCGCTTCGCTGGTAGGGCAGAGCCTTCTCATCGACACCAAAGCACTGGAAGCTGCACCCATCACGGTCCCGGCTTCCGCATCCATGACGCTGGGCATGGTGTTCGTATTCGTGCTGCCCGCAGCAGTGCTCATTGCAGGTGCTGTGGAGGTGCTGCTGCGCCGCCGCAGGTAAGGGGGCACTGCCATGAAAACAAAACAGCGCACCCTTGCGGTGCTTCTGGTGCTGGTGCTGGTGCTGGGCGGGCTGCTGTGGTTTGTCAGCCGCAGCAATGCCGCAGAAGAAGCTGCTTCCAGCGCCGCCGCAGAGGGCAGCATCCTGCTTTCTTCTTTTGCGGCAGGCGATGTGACCAGCATCCGGTATGCCTATGGCGGCGAAACGCTTACCCTAAATTACGATTCCGGCAGCTGGACGCTGGCGGATGACCCGGACTATCATCTGGATGCATCTGCCTGCAATACCATGGTCACGGCGCTGGCATCCCTGAACGCCAAACGTCAGCTCACGGCGCAGCCCGGCGAGGACTACGGCCTTGCCGATCCGGCTGTTACGGTCACGGTGACGGCGGCAGGCGAGACGAACACCTTTGTCTTTGGCACCGAGAACCCGGTCACAGGAGATCTGTACGTGCAGAAGGCAGGGGACAATGCCGTGTACACCGTTTCTGGCAACAAGGCGGCCTGCTTTGAGCTGACCAAAGCGGACCTTTTTAGCGCGTTCAACCCGGCGGGACTGACAGCCTCCGCGCTGGAAAGTGTTTCCATTACGACGGGCAGCGGCACCCTTGCACTGAATGCAGTCTCTGAGCCTGCGGAAGCGGAGAGCGATTCCTCGGAAAGTGCGGCCGATTCCACCACCTATCAGACCGTGTGGCGGCTGGCCGATGAACCCTCTGCCGATCTGGACGACAGCAAGGTGCAGAGCATCCTCTCTGCTCTGGCAGGCTATGTGACCGCACAAATCACGGATGCCGACCCTTCGGCCTATGGCTTTGCTGCACCGCTTGCAACGGTGCGGGCCGCCTCTGCCGATGGGACCGTGACCCTCCACTACGCCGAAAATGCAGACGGCTGCTGGATGATGGTGGAGGGGGACAGTTCCGTCTATGCGGTTGACCTTGACACTGTGCAGGCCCTTCTGATAACGGCCGCTGCCTTAAAAGCGGAATAAAAACCTTTGTGCGCCGTATGCGGAAAGCCCGCTGCGGCGCATGTTTTTTTGTTGCGGCGTGTAAAGCTTCGGCAAACATTGGCAGAGTGATTGACATTTCAGCAAAGATTGATTAAGATAGACGAGACAGGGCAGAATAACTGCGCAATATAAGAGCCTGCTTTTGCAGGTTCTCCGGTCGTCATGGATGTTGTGCGGGGCTGGGTCGCCCTGGTACGAGGGATGGGGCATGGCCCTGTCTTTTTTCGTATCTGAGTTACAAGGAGGATAAAGTAAAAAATGGACAACTCGGTGATCGTTTCACTGCGGGATATCGTAGTGGAATTTGACGGTCAGCGCATTCTGGATGGGCTGAACCTCGACATCCATGACAAAGAGTTCGTAACGCTGCTGGGCCCTTCCGGCTGCGGCAAAACCACCACCCTGCGTCTGATTGCAGGTTTTCTGGAACCCAATTCCGGCAAAGTGCTGCTGAAAGGTGAGGACATTACCGGCGTGCCGCCCTATAAGCGCCCGGTGAACACCGTTTTTCAGAAATACGCACTGTTCCCGCACCTGAACGTGTTCGAGAACGTGGCCTTCGGTCTGCGGCTCAAAAAGATGGACGAAGAGACCATCCGCCGCAAGGTGCGCAACATGCTGGAAGTTGTTGGCCTGAAAGGCTTCGAGCGCCGCAGCATCAGCCAGATGTCCGGCGGCCAGCAGCAGCGCGTGGCCATCG
>ERZ791809.934-NODE-934-length-17975-cov-2.717411_pt1 | contig 17975 bp, 8 predicted proteins | sample MGYA00509946_ERZ791809 | MGnify/ENA primary metagenome ERZ791809 (study PRJEB30046, sample SAMN00791993) | human gut metagenome | study: EMG produced TPA metagenomics assembly of the A metagenome-wide association study of gut microbiota in type 2...
CACCTGCTTTGGGAGCAGGGGGTCGTGGGTTCGAATCCCGCTACCCCGACGAAAATATTAAGTCAAGAAATTTAAAAATAAAAAGCTGATGCATACTATGTTTCAGCTTTTTTGGTTTTATACAAATGATAAGTTGATTCTACTTTGTTTGTGAGAGATAAAGAAGGCAATTCTTTGAATTATCTTTGAACTTGTTTATAGATATATATTTCTATTTGTTCATCATCTATAATATAAAGCGGTGCTTTAGGAGAGATAAAGCATAGCTTTACGATATCTAAAGCTATGGGTTATGAATCAGAAACAGATACTTTCTTTTATTTATCGGGGATAGAAGGTGAAGACCTCTCTTTCATGAGTTTTTCATATTATCCACAAGATACACAAAAAGACTGCAATTATTTAGGAAAAGTGAGAATAAACTTACTTCCTTTACCTGATTCTGATTTTACATTAATACTCCCTTCATGTAAAGTCATAATTTGCTTACATAAACTAAGTCCGATACCGGAACCGGATGTTTTGGTAGTAAAGAAAGGTACAAATATCTTATCAAGAACATCGGGCAAAATACCTTCCCCATTGTCAGATACTGTCAGAAGCTTATTGCCAGCAGGCGAAATTATTACTTCTACCCGAATATCCTTATCAGATTGCCTACCACAGGCTTCACGGGCATTTTTCAATAAATTGATGAGAACTTGCTCTATTTGAGCCCGATCTATATATAAGGTTAGGTCTGATGAAGGGATTTCAAAATGGATATATTCTTCCGGGAATAATTTCTTTAAATCCATACACAGTTCCGTGATAGAAACTTTGGTGCAGACAGGAGTAGGGATTCGTGTCAAGCGACGATAATTTTCAACGAACTCCAATAATCCTTTGCTTCTTCTATGAATAGTCTGCATGGCTTGTAACATAATGGAATATTCTTTTTCTCCAAGCAGTTTGGGTATCCCCCTTTCGCTCAGTGTTTCTGAAAGAGAGATAATCGGTGTGATAGAATTCATTATTTCATGCGTCAATACACGTATCAGCTTTTGCCAGGCTTCCATTTCATTTCGTTCCAGTACGGAATGGATGTTTTTCAGGCTGATTATTTGTTGCTCTTTTCCTTGTGTTACAAATTTCGTACAAGAAATAGCCATTTCCAAAACAGTGCTGTTTTGTTCAATACGAATAATAGGAATATCATTAATTGCAGAAGCTCTCAGGAGTGCTTCCGGTAATTGTGAGATCTGTCCTAAATGCGTGACAGCAGCTTGGTTCATCCATTCTATATGTCCGGCTTTGTCGGTAACAAGTACGGCTGTATCTACCTTATTTAATAAGTTTTCGTAATATTGATGTTTGATTTCCTCTGCTAATAATCTTCCCCGAAAATCTTTTAGGCTCTCTGAAAGTTCTTTTGCCCACTCATTCATTATTTTATTTTTAAAAGGCGGGTGGAAAGTTTGCATCATGTCATTGTATCGAAGTCCGTCTGTCAGCCGTCTCAATAAAATTATTTGCTTGAATTGCATACGGTATAGGTGTATACCAAAGGTTATTAATAGTATGATGCAGATAACGGTACTGAACCATAACTGTTTTTGAAACAACAGGCAACTTCCGATAGAAAGCAGCATTATAAATAAGATGTGTAAAATCACTCTGATTGCAAATCGTTTCATAGGCCTAGTTTTTCAAGTTTACGATATAGGGCAAAACGGGTTATGCCCAGATACTCGGCAGCACGGGAGATATTCCCTTCGCTGAGTTTCATTGCTTTCTCAATAGTTTGACGCTCCAGTTGTTCCAGATTCAGTATCATTTCTTCTTCCTTCCTCTGTTTAGGACTGGCATGGAAAAGAAAATTCTCCGGTTTTAATAAAGAGCCGTCTCCTAATATAACAGCGCGCTCTATTGTATGCTGCAATTCGCGTACATTTCCGGGCCAGGCATACTTTAACAGTTTGTTTTTGGCTTCCCGAGTCAGGCCACGCATATCTTTTTTATATTTACGTGCATACCGTTGTAGAAAATATTCAGCTAGTAGAATAATATCATTTCCACGTTCACGGAGTGGAGGAATATGTATTTCAATGGTGTTGATACGATAGAGCAAGTCCTGGCGGAAGTTTCCTTCGTCCACTAGTTGACGGATGTCCGCGTTTGTGGCACAAATCAGGCGGACGTCAATAGGAACAGCCTGCGTACTGCCTAAACGGTTGATTTGTCGCTTTTCAATAGCTGTCAATAACTTCGATTGCATAGGAAGTGAAAGGTTACCGATTTCATCCAGAAACAGAGTTCCGTTAGTGGCAACTTCCATTCGTCCGGCTTTTGATTTTTTTGCGTCGGTGAAAGCTCCTTTCTCAAATCCGAACAGTTCGCTTTCAAAAAGTTGTTCGGGAATACTTCCCAAGTCAATAGTGACAAAAGGTTTGCCGTATCGAGGAGAGCAGCGATAGAGAAGACGGGCGATTACGTCTTTTCCTGTTCCATTTTCTCCTAAAATAAGGATATTGGCATCTGTGCTGCTTAATTTATTTATTGTGGTGAAAACTTCCTGCATGGCAGGAGATTCTCCTATAATATCTCCTTCCGAAGAATTCTGACCGCTAAGTAATTCTACCTGCTCCTTCAAAATGTTTACTTCCCGTTGAGAGTGACGTAATCGCATTCCGGAAGTAAGAGTGGCCAGTAGTTTTTCCTTTTCCCACGGTTTGGGGATAAAGTCTGTTGCACCGGCTTTGATAGCCCGTACTGCTTTATCAGTATCTGCATAGGCAGTCATAAAGATGACAATCGCTTGCGGATCGATTTTCAATATTTGCTTCAAGCTTTCGAATCCTTCCTGACCACTAATAGCGTCACGGCTAAAATTCATATCTAATAAAATAAGATCAGGTTGAAAAGTGGTCATGAAATGTTCGATTCGGTCGGGAGTGGTGGCTACCTTTATTTTTTCTGTGTAAGGTTCCAACAGCAGGTTTAGAGCGAAGAGGACATCTTCGTTATCATCTACTATAAGTATCTTTCCCAGTTTGTTTACTTCTTCCATTCTTTTAGCTAATTAGAATATAATCTTTTTCCTTTACTGCACCGGCAAAGATATGGATAATAATCATGTGTTGTATGTGCGATTACGCACTATTTTCGTGCGTATTTGCACGCTATTTTAAAAAGAAAAACAAGTATATTTCATTGATATACAAATATTTATATAAATGGCACAGGTTTTGAATTATAAATAACAAATAAAACTAAGAATGAATCTGAAAATAATCTGCATAAGTATTGGAATCCTGGCGACGGAATTATTGGCTGCTCAAGATCAGACAACAGAACTGTCATTGGAACAAGTTGTGAAGATTGCTCGTCTAGAGTCTCCCGATGCGCAGACGGCACGTCATAGCTTCCGTTCGGCTTATTGGAATTATAAATATTATCGTGCCAACTATTTACCGACTTTGAACTTGACATCCGATCCTAATCTGAATCGTGCCATTAATAAGATAACAATGGGGGACGGTTCCGTTAAGTTTGTTGAGCAGAATTTGTTGAATACTGATCTGACTTTGAATCTTTCACAAAACATACCTTGGACAGGAGGTTCCTTGTTTCTTGAAACGTCCGCACAACGTATGGATTTGTTCAGCGAACATAAATATTCGTGGCAGACTTCACCTATCATGATAGGATACCGGCAATCGCTTTTCGGCTACAATAGTTTGAAATGGGATAAACGAATAGAACCGGTACGCTATCAGGAGGCAAAGAAAAGCTATGTAGAGACATTAGAACTTGTATCTGCCAATGCGATTAATAAATTTTTTGCTCTAGCCACTGCCCAAAGTAATTATGACATAGCATCCTTTAATTATGCGAATGCCGACACGTTATATCGCTATGCACAAGGACGTTACAATATCGGGACAATAACGGAGAATGAAATGCTGCAACTGGAGCTTAACCGTCTTACAGAAGAAACAAATCGTATGAACGCCCGTATTGAAATGGATAACTGTATGCAGGAACTCCGTTCATATCTGGGCATTCAGGAAGAGAGGGAGATTCGTGTACGTGTCAGTTCCCGGATACCGGATTTCAGTATTAATCTGAATGAGGCGCTAGCATTGGCGTATGAGAATAGCCCGGATATACAAACGATGAAACGGCGCAAGCTGGAAAGTGAAAGTGCGGTTGCGAGAGCCCGTGCCAATGCAGGTTTGAAAGCAGACATTTATCTTCGTTTCGGACTGACACAGACAGCGGATAAATTACCAGAGGCTTATCGAAACCTTTTAGATCAACAATATGTAAGTTTAAGTATCTCCCTACCAATTTTAGATTGGGGACGGGGAAAGGGACAGGTACGGGTAGCCCGTTCTAACCGTGACCTGGTTTATACGCAGGTGGAACAAAACAGGACGGATTTTGAACTGAATGTCCGTAAACTGGTGAAGCAGTTTAATCTGCAAACGCAACGTGTCCGTATCGCTGCCCGTACAGATGAAACCGCCCAACGGAGGAATGAAGTTGCCCGTAAACTTTATATATTGGGAAAATCTACCATTCTTGATTTGAACGCTTCCATTTCAGAAAAAGATAGTGCACGCCGTAATTATGTATCGGCTTTATACAACTATTGGAGTTTGTATTACACACTCCGTAGCATGACACTTTATGATTTTGAGAGTAACAAGTTGCTGACGGAGGATTATAATCTCCTCATTGAATAGGATAGAATGATTTTTTATAATTGATATAAATATAAAAACTATATAACCTCATGGATATAAAATTAGAAAAGAAACCGTGGTACATTCGTTATAGATACTATCTGACAGGAGGACTTTTGTTTATCTCCTTTCTGATTTATGTAATCGTCCTTTCATTAGGTCCCAGGAAGCTGCGTGTTGATGCCGAGAATATTCAGATAGCGGAAGTGAAAGATGCTGACTTTATGGAATATGTAGATGTAGAAGGACTAATTCAACCTATATTGACAATTAAAGTCAATACCCGCGAAGCAGGAAGTGTAGAAAGCATAGTAGGTGAAGAAGGCAGTTTACTTCAGCAAGGTGATACTATTCTTATTCTTTCTAATCCGGACCTACTTCGTAACATTGAAGATCAGCGTGATGAATGGGAAAAACAAATGATTACCTACCAGGAGCAGGAGATTGAAATGGAGCAAAAGAGCCTGAATTTGAAACAGCAGGCCTTGACGAATAATTATGAGCTTGAGCGTCTGAAAAAAAGCATTGCTCTTGACCGTGAGGAATATCAAATGGGAGTAAAGAGTAAGGCCCAGTTGCAAGTAGCTGAAGATGAGTATAATTATAAACAAAAAAATGCAGCTTTGCAACAGGAGAGCTTGCGGCACGATTCTGCTGTGACAATGATTCGTAAAGAACTTATCCGCAACGACCGAGAAAGAGAACGGAAAAAATATGAACGCGTTCATGAACGTTTGAATAATTTAGTGGTAACGGCTCCGATAAAAGGACAGCTTAGCTTTGTGAAGGTTACTCCCGGGCAGCAAGTGTCTTCCGGCGAAAGTATTGCTGAGATAAAGGTACTTGACCAATATAAAATCCATACTTCGCTCAGTGAATATTATATTGACCGGATTACTACCGGATTGCCTGCTACCATTAATTATCAAGGGAAGAAATATCCGTTAAGAATAACGAAAGTTGTCCCTGAAGTAAAAGACCGTATGTTTGATGTCGATCTTGTTTTCACAGATGATATGCCTGATAACGTAAGAGTGGGCAAGAGTTTCCGTGTACAGATAGAACTAGGGCAACCGGAGCAGACGCTTATTATCCCACGCGGCAATTTCTATCAGGCTACGGGAGGACAATGGATTTATAAGGTGAATGCTTCAAAAACAAAAGCTGTTCGTGTACCTTTGTCTGTCGGTCGCCAAAATCCGCAACAATACGAAATTACAGAAGGTTTACGGCCGGGAGATTGGGTTATTACGACGGGATATGATACCTTTGGCGATGCTGAGGAATTAATATTAAGATAAACAGACAACTTTAAACAGATAGTATGAAAACACTGAAATATGCAGTACGCTTTTTATTACGTGCGAAATCATATACGACTATCAATTTACTCGGACTGACACTTAGTCTAGCCTGTTGTATTATCTTGTCCCGTTATATTTATCGTGAAACAACAGTAGATATGCATTGTATAGACCGTAATCAGGTATATGGAGTTCAAGTGTCGTTTGATGGAAACCGGGTGTTGAGTAAGGCAGAAATAGGAAAGCGTGATAGTACTTATATAGATGACAATGTTATACTGACACGTTCAAGTGTAATATTGCTTGAGAATGATTATGTAGATTATCAGACAAATCGTTTTTCTGTACATGCCTTAATAGCTGACAATGCTTATTTCAGACTTTTTCCTTATCAAGTATTGCAGGGAGAGATTTCTTTGGAAGCTCCGGAATCAGCATTGTTAATGGAAGATTTCGCCAAAAAACTTTTTGGTAAAGAAAATCCGCTAGGTAAGGTGTTACGTTTTTCTAACGGTAAAGATATCAAGGTGACAGGTATATTGAAAAAGCCGGTAAATAAACAAACATTCAATTTCGATATAGTACTTTCTCATGCATTTTCGACAGACTGGGGACGGATGCCTTTGGAGTTTATTCAGTTTACTTCTGAGAAGGCAGTGGAACAAGCCAATCAAATAGGGAGTTATCCCCGGTTTATAAATCAAGATTCTCGTTTCGGAGATGTTCGTAAATACACATTCTCTCTTATTCCTATCAGTCAAATGTATTGGGAGCAAGCATTACTTTACCAAACAGGGCCTAGTATGCTTGTTAGTGGGAATCGTTCTCATCTATTCATTCTTGGAGGAATTTGTTTATTGATACTGTTTGCCGGGATTATCAACTTTATTAATCTTTATTCTGTATTAATGGTGAAACGAGGGAGGACTTACAATCTTCGAAAAGTATTCGGTGCCAGTGGCAATACACTGTTTACGCAAATTTTCACAGAAAACGTTCTACTGATAGCCGTTTCTATTGTGTTTGCATGGTTTATTGTTGAAATAACATCTGTTTTTGTATCCCACTTGTTGGATAGCCGGATAGTCTATACTAAATTCGACTGGATATTGTCGATATCTATCCTGATATTCCTGTCTTTGACTGTAAGCCTGTATTCACATATAAAATGCCAGCGCTCTTTACCGGCTGTTGCTCTCAAGGCATTAGGTACCGATAAACGTTCTATTCGTTTTCGTATGATATTCCTTTTTGTACAATATGTTGTTACCTTTTTATTGGTCTTACTTTCCATCTATTTTAATAAGCAATTCAATTTGATGTTGCAGACAGATCCGGGATTCCGTACAAAAGATATAATTCAGGCAAATATGATATATGAATCGAACGATTATTCTTCGTATACATCTGAAACTGTAAACCAACGTAAAGAAAGAGTTTTAGCGATAGATCAACTGATAGATAATTGTCCGGATATCCAAAGCTGGACAACCGGTTTTTATTCTATTCTTGGGTTTGATTATTCTGCAGGATTTCGAAATGCAAAAGGAGAACTGGTTACGTTGAATCAGAGTTATGTTACCGACAGTTTCTTTAAACTCTTTGAGATTCCTTTTATTGAAGGAGATTTATCGGAAGCAGATAAAGAACAAGGAGGTGAAATTATAGTTGTCAACCGTGCCGCATTGGCCGCTTTAGGCTACACAAGTTGCAAGGGGGCTACTATAATTAATGAGCAGATGAGAAAGATAAAACCCGATTTACAGGCACAGCCTATTGGTGCCGTAATAGAAGATTATTATGATAGACATGTAGGATTGGGTGCTCGCCCTATGGTATTTATCGTAAATAAACGGTTGAAGGGAGATTACTATCAGATTGCTTGTTATCCGGGGAAAACTCAGGTAGTCATCAATTATCTGAAAGATATTCAGAAAAAAGTATATGGTACGGAAGACTTTAAATATTCACTATTGGATGATGATGTGGCGGCACTCTATAAAAACGACCGGCGAATAGCCATGGTATATGCTATTTTTGCATGTATTGGAATTATAATAATCTGTCTCGGATTATTCGGTATTTCATTATTTGATATTCGTCAGCGCTATCGGGAGATTGCAATTCGTAAAGTAAACGGTGCATTGGTGAAAGACTTGTACTTGCTGCTTGGATGTAAATATTTGGTTGTATTGGGAAGCGCTTTTGCAGTATCTATTCCATTGTCCTGCTACTTGATTTATCAGTATACTAAAGCCCTTGTGATAAAAGCTCCGTTAAGCATGAATGTCTTTCTGATAGCATTGCTCGTAGTAAGTTGTATCTCTTTAGGCACACTGTGCTGGCAAATAAAAAAGGCATCACGTATTGACCCGGCCAAAATAATGAAAATAGAATAAAAATAATAATATATGATACGACACTATTTGAAAGTTGCTTTTCGTAATTTACTGAAATACAAGACCCAAAATATAATTTCTATCATCGGTCTTGCGGTAGGATTACTATGTTTCTGCATATGTATGTATTGTAGTCGTTTTGTTGAGACCACCAACCATTGTTTCAGTAATTACACTCGCATTGTGGAATTAAACCTTTATGATTATCAGACGGAAACATATTTTTCCGGTACACAAGTGGCTTTATCCGAAGAACTCCGCACATGGGCAATGGGAGAGGTGGAAGCAATTTCTTGTATGACATACTCGCGTGAACGTTCTTATCTTGCCGAAATTTCAGAGGAAAAATCATTACCATACGAACTTGAAACGATAGAAATAGATACTTTATACAATAAGGTATTCACTCCCCAAATAGTAGCCGGAAATTGGAAGACGGCAAGCCGGACATCTAATGCCGTTATTTTAAGTGAATCTACTGCCATAAAGATATTCGGTAAAATAGAAAGTGCTATCGGTAAGCATCTGACTTTGGCGCGACGACTCCATACTTCGCCTGAAAGTACTCCGAAAACAGGAGGTATTGTTTATACGGTACAGGCAGTAATGAAAGATATCCCGCTAAACAATGGTTTTAGTTTTATGACGCATACTGATGCAATGGTTCTGAACGATAGTGAAGGACTTTTCCGAAGTACGAAACGTCACGATATGACAGGAGCCAGAACCTATGTCTTGCTTTCTCCCAATACGAATATAGCTGAACTGGAGCAGCAGTTTGCTAAGCGTAATTATAGTTATACTATGTATAATCAGTCTTATGCGGTTGTTGCTAATTATATTAGCGACAGGGCACAGAAGAAAGGTGCTTTTGTGTTGGGATGGGTGACAGGAATAGTCGGTACATTGATATTACTGGTCGGACTAATCAATTTCTTTCACTTTCTGATCGGTTCTTTTCTTAATCGCACTAAAGAATACAGTATTATGAAAATGGCAGGATGTAATTGGAAACAACAATTCTGCCTGCTGTTTGTACAATCATTGATTGTGGTGGTTATATCTTCCTTTTTAGTAATATGGGGAATAGAATTGATTGGCAACCGAATGGATTTTTCTCTACAGGGCATTACAATGACTTTTCCGCCCGAAATTCTTTTGATACACGCTATGCAATATATCATTCTTCTTATATTGCTCTGTGCTGCAATTTGTCTGTTTGTATCTGTCCGTATTCGCAGAATTTCGATACAAACAGGCATTCATGGAGGAGTAAATAAACGTCGAGGTAAGCAGTGGGGACGTAACCTTATGCTGGGAATCCAGTTCTTTATCTGCTGGATATTTGTATCATTCACTGTCGCATTGTTTTTACAGTCGGAGAAAACAACCCAAACATTGTTTCATACGCTTAACCAAAAAGAAAAAGAAGCGATTCTTAGCATTCCATTAGACTATTCGTTTATGAAAAATGAAGAGAAGTTAAGTGTGGTAGAACGTTTTCAGCAACATGCAGGGGTAAAAGATGTCTTATTGGCAGATATTGCTTATACACAAGGAGTATCCGGAAACCTGTTGATGACCGAGAAAGGGAATGACAACTCCTGGACTGATATCAATATTATGTGCGTTCCGCTGAACTTCTTTGCTTTTATGAATATTCCGATAGAGGAGGGCAGAACTATCCGGACAAAAAATGACCTTGTCATGGATAAAGTATGGCAAAACAAACAAAAGAAGAATGTAATTGGAATGAATTTTTATGACCAAAATAATGATTATACCGTATGTGGAGTTTGTACTCCTTTCCAGACTGATGTCCATTATCATAGTGGCGGCTATGCTTTTATGCTCTATGATCCTTCTGAATATGTTGGCCATTGCTATGTAAAATGTTACCCTGAACAACAAAAAGAAGTCGTAAAGTGGATTGAGAAAATCCGTCGTGAAGTACTTCCGGAGAATATATCGTATCAGGTTCGTACATTTCAAGACGACCTATATGAAATACAGGCTATGGAATATATGCTGAAAGATACTATCCTGTTTTTCGCAATCGTCAGTATCATCATTACCTTGTTGGGTGTATATTCCAGCATTACCCTCGATACTGAACGTAGACAGAAAGAAGTGGCTATCCGTAAAGTAAATGGAGCCGGAATGTCGCATATTATCTGGTTGTTTGCCCGTTTGTATATAACTTTGTTGATGGTTACCGCAGCTCTATCCTTTCCGTTAGTATACCTAGTGTTACAGCTATGGAAACAAATATATACGGTATTCTTTAACTGTGGATTCTGGTTCTGGACAGGGATTTTTATATCTGTTGCTATGATAACGGCACTAACGATTTGGTTCCGTATCTTGAAGATTGCCAGAGTTAATCCGGTGGAGTCTATCAAAAATGAATAGGAAAACCATATTTGAATTAGAAAATAAAAGAAAACAAAATGATACAGCATTATTCAAAAGTTGCTTTGCGCAATTTGATGAAATATAAAACCCAAAATCTTATATCAACCATAGGCTTGGCTGTGGGACTGCTATGCTTCAGTATTTGTTTCTATTGTAGCCGCTATATGCAGAGTGTTGACCAATGTTTTAATAATTATCATCGTTTGGTAGACATCAATTTAGCTGATGAAGGTAGGATGTTATCCGGTACTCCTGCAATATTGGCGGAGAAGTTGACAAAAGAATATGGACATGAAGTAGAAGCATATTCCAGAGTTGCTTATGCACGGCAACGGCCTTTTGATGTGTATACAAATGATGAAAAGAAACTACCCTATACATTTGAATGCATAGAAGTCGACTCGTTTTTTAATCGTTTGTTCACTCCGACTGTTGTGGCAGGTTCGTGGAGAGTGGCAGCCTATACTCCTAATGCGGTAGTAATAACAGAAAGTACAGCACGCAAATTATTTCCATATAATCAGGAGGCTATCGGTAAACGTATGGTGATGACAAGCAAAATATGGTCTTCTCCGAAAACAACTCCTGATAGCGGAGGTATCTCATACACAATTCAGGCTGTGATTAAAGATATTCCAGCCAATGTCAGTATGAACTTCATGCGGACAATTGAAGTTCTCATTCTGAACGATAGTGAAGGATTATTTAAAATGACCGGTAATAATGACCAGACAGGCGTTTATACTTACGGATTGCTTCATGAAGGCAGAACAGCCAAAGATTTAAATGAAGTGTATAGAAAGAGTAATGTCACTCACCGGATGTTTAATTGCGATTATGACCTGATTGTTTCTCCAATTGGAAAAAGTAATGGCAACTCTGACATGATAACCATCTTTAGCTCAATAACTAGCATTGTAGCAGTTTTAATCTTATTAGTTGCTTTACTAAACTTTTTCCATTTTCAGATTGGAAGTATAATCAATCGCCAACGGGAATTTACAATTCGGAAGATAATAGGAAATGATATGTTTCATCTGGCAATGATGCTTTTTGTGCAATTGTTTTTGGTCATTGTAATCGCTTCTTTATTTATGTTCGGACTCATAGAAATATTGTCTTCCGGAATGCATATCTCATTGTCTGATTTAAGCTTGTCCATTGATAGAGAGCGTTTGATGTTACAAGCCGGACAATATATTATCATTCTTCTCATAGCAACATTTGTGATCTGTTTTTCTGTTGCTTTTTATATCCGTAGGGTAAACATACAATTAGGCATGAGCAATGGGCTTAAAAGTAAAAAGCATTTCTTTCGTAATAGCATGTTAGGAATCCAGTTTTTCATTTGTTGGCTATTCGTTTCTATGACTGTCGCTCTTTATTTACAAACAAATACTACAATATCTACGCTGTACAATACGTTGACTAAAGCGGAGAAAAATAGCATATTAAGTCTTAAATTGGACTATACTTTTATGAAAAATGAAGAAAAAGTTGCGCTTGTTGAACGTATCCGACAGTATTCAGGCGTGAAAGATGTCTTACTTTCTGAAGACGGTTACTTAAATGGTAGTCCGGATCGTACAGGCATACAATTAGATAAAGACTCGGATAGGTGGCTAGAAATAAATATAATGAGGGTAACGCCTGATTTTATTTCTTTTATGAATATCCCCTTGTCAGCAGGACAAAATATGGAAGGCAATAATGATATATTGGTCGATGAAATATTTATGAATAAAAAAGAAAATATACTGGGGACTACTCTTTATCATTATAAAGACGCTTATACTGTACGCGGTATATTGTCTTCTTTTACTCCCTCGGTTTATGCTTATAAAGAGGAGCAGACTCCTTATGTTTTCTTTCCTATGAAAGATAATGGAAATGTAGGTCATTGTTATATCAAGTGTTACACAGATAAAAAGGAAGAGGTCCGCCAATGGATGACCCAACTTTTGCAGGAAGTGTTACCGGAAAGTGTTGAGCCCGAAATAACAACTTTTTTGGATGATATCATTGAACAACAGGCCATGGAAACTAAATTCAAGAATATAACTTTATTGGGAGTATATTCAGCTATTACTCTTGACACCGAACGTCGGCAGAAAGAAGTGGCAATCCGGAAAATAAACGGAGCGGGAATAAAACAGATTATCTTACTGTTTTCCCGGTTGTATATGTTACTTTTGACAACATCGGCTTTATTAGCTTTTCCTGTGGTATACGTCATTCTCCATATGTGGAAAGAAATATATCAGATATTCTTTAATGACGGGATATTATATTGGGTAGGAATATTTGTAGGAGTAACTTTATTGACTGCACTAACCGTTATCTTTAGAATCCTAAGGATTGTACGACTCAATCCTGCGGAAGTTATCAAGAATGAATAAATTCAATAATTTTTAAATAGTACAATTATGATTAAAACAATTAATTTACAGAAGATTTTCAAGACAGAAGAAGTGGAAACTTGGGCATTGAATAATGTCAGTATTGAAGTGAAACAAGGTGAGTTTGTTGCTATTATGGGACCTTCCGGCTGTGGAAAGTCAACGTTACTTAATATTCTGGGACTGTTGGACAATCCGACAGGAGGAGAGTATTATCTGAATGGAATGGAAGTTTCGAAGTACACGGAATCGCAGCGTACAAATCTCCGTAAAGGAGTCATTGGTTTTGTATTTCAGAGTTTCAATCTGATAGATGAACTGAACGTATATGAAAACATTGAATTACCTCTGCTCTATATGGGTATCTCAGCTTCCGAACGTAAAAAGAGAGTGGAGACTGCCATGGAACGAATGGCTATTACTCATCGTAGCAAACATTTCCCCCAACAATTGTCAGGTGGTCAGCAGCAACGTGTCGCTATCGCCCGTGCAGTAGTTGCCAACCCTAAATTGATCCTTGCCGATGAGCCTACCGGTAATTTGGACTCAAAGAATGGTAAAGAAGTAATGGGGCTATTGAGCGAATTGAATAAGGAAGGAACAACGATTGTAATGGTAACGCACTCCCAGCATGACGCCGGTTACGCTGATCGCGTCATCAATCTGTTCGACGGACAAGTAGTAACTGAAGTCAGCATGTAACATTAAAAGAGTATGATGATAAAACATTATCTAAAAGTAGCTTTCCGCAATCTGGCGAAATATAAGGTGCAAAGCATTGTGAGTATTTTAGGATTGGCAGTAGGCTTTGTATGCTTTGCATTGTCTACTTTGTGGATTCGTTATGAAATGACTTATGATACTTTTCACGAAGGTGCGGAACGTATTTATCTGGTGCGTGCACATTATGCACATGAACCTGGTAAGATATCCAATTCTACTCCTTATCCTTTAGCTGATTATTTACAGAAAGGTAATCCGGAAATAGAGGCAATGGCTTCTACTTCCGTACAGAAAGTTAAATTTCGTGTGAAGGATACTGAGAAGGATGTTGTGTCGGCTGCTGCAGATTCTGTTTTGATGAACTTTTTTAATATACGAGTATTAAGAGGAACAGTGAACTTCTTGAAGGGAACCAATGGGGAAATTGCTATAACAGAAGAATTTTCTAAAAGGATATTTGGAGAGGAAGAGGCATTGGGTCGGGAGGTAGAGGTTAGTGGACATGCTTCTAAAGTTGGAGCAATCGTGAGTGGCTGGTCTTCTCATTCCAATATTCCATATAGTATATTAACTTCTGCCAGACATTATACACAATGGGGGAGTGCGAATGAAAACTTATTTGTTCGCATTCGTAAGGGGACAAATGGGGAAGAATTTCAGAAAAAAATTGCTGCTCTCCGTATCAATGATATTGAGAAGGAAAATGAATTGGGAGAGCTATTATTGACCCCGCTATCGGCTTTACGCTATTCCGGTTATGTATCTCGGGAAGATACCGTGATTACTTTTAGCTATATCTTATATTTTTCATTAGCCGGTGGATTGGTCATTATCTGTTCGTTATTTAATTATTTGACTCTCTATATCAGTCGGTTATATATGCGTAGGCGTGAAATGGCACTTCGCAAAGTGAATGGAGCAGGTAATAAAGATTTGTTTGTTCAGTTGACCGTTGAACTATTGATTGTTCAGTTTATAGCTTTGGTAGCCGGATTGTTCTTTATTGAAATATGTATGTCCCGTTTCCTCGAGTTCACACGAATAGCTCCCAACTCTTATTATGGAGAGATTTTAGTATATCTGTTTATTGTGATAGCTTTGTCTCTTTTGTTGGCTCAGATACCACTATATCATTTTCGTCGCCGAACTTTGCAAGACGCTGTCAAAGGGAAAGTTTCAGTAAACAGACCGTATGCTTTCCGTAAGTTCGGGATTGTTATACAATTGATAGTCAGTCTTGTTTTCATATTCTGTACAGTGGTTATAATGAAACAGATTTATTTCCTGAAGCATACAGACTTAGGAATGGAACGTCATAATATTGCCAATGTTGCATTATGGAGAGGTGATATAAAACAGTGGGGCGGTAAGATAGCAGCTTTACCTATGGTGACCGAAGTTCTGCCTCCCCGTTATTTTCCGATTATTCCTACCGGACCAATGATGTATGCGGAAATGAACCATTGGGAAGATATGCCTGAAGCAGTAGAAGAACCTATAACTGTTGGCATAATGCCTGCAATGAAGGATTTCTTTGATTTTTATGATTTGAAATTAATTGAAGGCGAACTGCTCTCAGAAAAGAATGCTCCCAATGATATTGTAATTGATGAAAATACACTTCGGATATTTGGTTGGAACCAAGGAGTAGGAAAGACTTTGGGATATGAGAAGGATGGCAAAATTCTTCATTCATATAGAGTGGTAGGAGTTGTCCGGAATTTCTGTTATCAACCGCCTACAAGTATTCCGGGATGTATCGCTTTACAACAACCTCAAGCACAAAATTATCTGCTGTTTCGTGCCAGTATTTTGTTTAAATTTGAGGAAGGTTCCTGGCACGAATGCCGGAAAGCGATTGAGGCCATGCATAAAGAAGATTTTCCGAATGCCTATTTACGATTGTTTAATGAGGAGGAAGAATATGATAAGTATCTCCGTTCGGAAAGTGCTTTAATGAAGCTGTTGACTTTCGTATCATTAGTTTGTATTCTGATCTCTTTGTTCGGAATATTCTCATTGGTTACATTATCTTGTGAACAACGTCGTAAGGAGATTGCCATACGTAGAGTCAACGGGGCACAGGTATATCATATTCTTCATCTATTTTTCCGTGAGTATTTATTGTTGCTGGCAACAGCTGTTATAATAGCTTTTCCTGTCGGATACGTTTTAATGAAACAATGGATTGATCGGTATGTAAGGCAAACGCCGATTGAGGTATGGATATATGTAGCTATATTTGGAATTATAGGATTTTTTATCTTACTATGTATAGGCTGCCGAGTATGGAAAGCTGTTTTGCAGAATCCGGCAGAAGTAATTAAGAATGAATAATAATTAATGGTGATATTATGATTACACATTATTTAAAAGTAGCTTTTCGTAACTTAGTAAAATACAAAACGCAGACACTTATCAGCATAATTGGATTATCGGTTGGTTTTACTTGCTTTGCGCTTTCCGTATTATGGATTCGTTATGAAATGACGTATGATAATTTTCATGAAGGAGCAGACCGTATTTATCTGGCAGGTGATAAATTTGATTTGCAAGGAGACGGATTCTCTTATTATTCGTCAAGTTTGTTGGCTGATTATATAATGAAAAACTGTCCGGAAGTAGAAAAGGCTTGCCATATAATACAAAAAAACATAATACCCATTGAATATGAGAAAAATGTATATCAGACACAACAATTAAGAGTTGATTCAAACTTTGTCTCAATCTTTAATATTATTGTATTAGAAGGAAGCAACCGTATGAGATTAGAGAATAACCAAATTGCCATTACTGATAAAATTGCTAAGCAAATATTTGGAACTGAATCTCCGATAGGTAAGCAATTTATATTTCCTAATACAAATAATACAAAGATGACAATAGTTGCAGTGGTAAAATCATGGGAAGGTCATTCTTTATATCCTTTTGATATATTATTACCTTATGAGGATCAAGATCCACATTGGGGGAGTCAACGAAGCCATACACTTTTCCGTATTTACCCTAATAGTGATATAAATGCATTGGAGAAAAGATTGGCTAAATATGAAGTGCAACAAGACTCATATAAACAGTTAATGTCTACTCCTATTGCTTTATTATCTACCTTACGAAGTACACATCCGAGAGAAGATGTTAATGTCAAATTGAATCACATTCGTCTTTTTGCCTGGATTGGAGCTTTGGTTATTATTTGTGGATTATGTAACTATTTAACAATGCTTGTTACTCGTATTCGAATGCGAAAACGTGAATTGGCATTACGGAAAGTAAATGGAGCTTCTAATGGTAGTTTGCTGTCATTGCTTCTTTGGGAATTGGTATTGTTACTCATTGTATCATCGGGATTAGGACTTATGATAATAGAACTCATTTTACCGGGCTTTAGATCTCTATCACAAATAGCCGAGGATACTTCATTCTATTATAGTGAAACGCTTATGTATATATTATTATTAATATTGATAACTATAAGTCTGGCAGCCATACTTATCCGATATGTCAGCAAGCAGTCTTTGCTTGATAGTATTAAACATAAATCAAATCTTCATCTTTCCGGTTGGTTTTATAAAGGAAGTGTTTCCTTTCAATTATTTGTTAGTATTGGTTTGGTGTTTTGTACTATGGTGATGATGAAACAGCTGGATTATCTATTGAATTCAAAAGAACTTGGGTTGAATAGACATAATATAGGAGTTATAGCTTCCGGTTATGGATTTGAAGGTGTTCCTTTTAAAGAAATTCTGGAACAAATGCCTGATGTTATAGAATGTTTATATGGCTTTTATACTCCTATTCCTAAAATGTCATTTTATAGTTATGAAGTGAGGGAATGGGAAGGACAGGCGGACAAAGAACAACGTATCAAGTTAGAGAAGGAAACCATCAATCAGGATTATGCTAATTTTTTCCAAGTTGAAGTTTTGGAAGGTAATATGTTGGATGAAAAAGACGGGAAAGAGGCGGTCCTTATAAATGAAGCTGCGGCGAAGGCTTTTGGTT
>ERZ791809.943-NODE-943-length-17838-cov-2.638419_pt1 | contig 17838 bp, 14 predicted proteins | sample MGYA00509946_ERZ791809 | MGnify/ENA primary metagenome ERZ791809 (study PRJEB30046, sample SAMN00791993) | human gut metagenome | study: EMG produced TPA metagenomics assembly of the A metagenome-wide association study of gut microbiota in type 2...
ATATCCGTCTGTGTTGTCTATAGAATACCATATAAATGTTAAAAAGTCACCCTTTAAATTTAAACAAAATGTTCATAAAAAATCGGTAAAAGTGAACAAAAAGGATCATAAAAAAATCTAAAAAAATAACCCCTACGGGGGCTTGCAGGACGAATTTTAGCGTAGTAAAGTAAAAAAAAGAAAAAAACAGAAAACAAAAAGGAGGAGAATATTATGCATATGGCTGATGCGTTGGTTGCGCCTGCAGTGGCTGCAACAATGTATGTCTGTTCCGGCGGAGCAGCTGGTTTTTCTGTAAAAAAGTACGCCTGGAGAGCGACCCGAAAAAGATCCCAGTGATGGGAGTGATGGGTGCGTTTGTCTTTGCGGCGCAGATGATTAACTTTACAATTCCGGGCACAGGATCGAGTGGTCATCTCTGCGGAGGGATGATGCTGACTGCATTACTCGGACCGTACGCCGCATTTTTAACAATGATCGGTGTGCTGCTGATCCAGTGTCTGCTGTTTGCGGACGGCGGTCTTCTGGCGCTTGGGTGCAACATCTGGAATATGGCGTTTTATGGGTGCTTTCTCGGCTATTTCCTGTTCTGGTGTCCGATGATGAAAAAGGGAATGTCGCGCGGAAAGATTGTAGGTGCTTCCATCCTTGGGTGCGTGGTGACGCTGCAGCTTGGTGCTTTCAGTGTGGCGCTGGAAACACTTGCATCCGGTATTACGGATCTGCCGTTTTCTGTATTTGTGGCAACAATGCAGCCGATTCATCTCGCGATTGGTCTTGTAGAAGGCCTGATTACAGCGGCCGTTCTGCTGTTCGTCTATGAAGCGCGTCCGGAGATGCTTTCGTGCAGCGAAGAAAGGGCAAAGAGCCGCTTTTCTTTCAAGAAGACAATTGCGATTTTAGACATCGCAGCACTGGTGATCGGCGGAGCTGTTTCTCTTGCGGCATCCTCCAATCCGGATGGACTTGAGTGGTCCATGGAGCGTCTGACTGGCTCGACGGAACTGGAAAACGACGGAACCGGCGCACATGCAACGGCGGAAGAAATTCAGGAAAAAACGGCACTTCTGCCGGACTATGGATTTAAAAATTCCGATTCCACATTTGGAACCAGCTTTTCCGGAATTGCGGGATCCGCAGTCGTTCTTGTTGTCTGTGTCGGTGCATGCTATGCATTCCGCTTCTTTAAAAAGAAAAAGTCATAAGCTGCACGGAACAGGAGAAAAATGAATAAACTTGGCAATGCATTATATGAAATTCATCATATGGACATGCTTGCGGCGAAAGACCAGTGGGTGAACAAAATTCATCCACTGGTTAAACTCGTTTTGACGATTGTTTTTCTGACCGTAACGATGTCCTTTCCAAAGTACGATCTGACCGGCCTGCTGCGCATGGGAATTTATCCGATTGTGCTCTTTATTGTCGGCGAAATTTCGTTAAGCGACAGCATCCGGCGGCTTCGGATTGTTCTGCCGCTCGTCTGTTTTGTGGGGCTGTTCAATCCGATCTTTGACCGTCAGGTAATCGGGCATATTGGTACTGCTCCGCTGACAGCAGGGATGCTTTCCATGGTGACGCTGATGATCAAAGGTATTTACAGCGTACTGGCGGCGTATCTTCTGATTGCGACAACATCCATCGAGAAAATCTGTTATGCACTGCGTCTGGTTCATATCCCTGCCATTCTGGTGACACAGGTGCTGCTGACGTACCGCTATGTCACGGTGCTTCTTGAAGAGGCAAACCGTATGACCCAGGCGTACAGTCTGCGCGCGCCGAATCAGAAGGGTGTTCATTTCAAGGTATGGGGAACACTGGCCGGCCAGCTGCTTCTGCGCAGCATGGACCGCGCAAATGAGGTGTATGAAAGCATGACTTTGCGTGGCTATCAGGGAGAATTTTACTATACAGCGAAGGAGCCGTGCAAAGCGAAGGACTGGCTGTATATGGGTGTGTGGCTTGTACTTTTTGCCGTACTGAAAGTAACGGGATGAAGCGCTGCGTGGGAAGACATCTATTTGCAACAAGTCGGAAGAAGTAGAAAAGCAACCTGGTGCAGTTGCCTGCACGCGGGAAGAGAAAAGAATTGTCGGGAGATATCAAAAATGAGCCATATTCACATCAATTTTGAACATGTTAATTATTCTTACGAAAAATCAGTCCCGATTCTGCAGGACATCACGTTTACTGCACACGAAAATGACAGCATCGGACTGATCGGCGCGAACGGTGTTGGAAAATCGACGCTGCTGAAACTTCTGGTGGGACTGAATCTGGACTACGAAGGCAGCATCCGTGTGGAGGAAATGCCGGTTGTAAAAGAGATGCTTCCCAAAGTGCGCGAAAAAATCGGCTATGTCTTCCAGGATTCCGACAGCCAGCTTTTCATGTCGACGGTATTTGAGGATGTTGCATTTGCTCCGCGAAATTACGGGCTGCCGGAGGAAGAGGTGGAAAAACGTGTAAACCATGCACTGAAACAGATTCACATCGAGCATCTGCGGGACAAACAAATTTACAAAATGTCGGGCGGAGAAAAAAAGATGGCATCGATCGCGACGATTCTCGCTATGACACCGGATATTATCCTGATGGACGAGCCATCGATTGCACTCGATCCCAGAAACCGCAGATCACTGATCCACATTCTGAACGATTTTGAACATCTGAAAATCATCGCATCGCACGATCTCGACATGATTCTGGAAACGTGCAGTCGCGTGATTCTGATGTCCGGCGGGTGCATTGTCTGCGATGGAGATGCAAAAGAAATTTTGACGAACCAGGAACTTCTCGAGGAAAATGGACTGGAACTGCCGTTCTGCCTGCAGAAGCCGGTGTGGTAGAAAAGGCCGAAAAAAACAAAAGAAAACAACACCCGGGGATATCTGAAATCAAAAAATCAGATATTCCCGGTTGTTGTTTTTAAAAAGAATCCGAAGGTCGAATCGGGATTCGGATTTCTGTTACAAATTTTTCTGGATCGCTTGTCATTCCGTTGTCAATTAAGGTGATTTCCTGCGATCGTCTGTCATAAAGATATCTCCAAAGAAAATTTATACAGCAGTACGAATCGGTTTCTTCTTTAAGTACCGAAACACCAGCAGGCAGATGATAATAGAGGTCAGAGATCCGCATGCCGTTGCAATGCCCATCGGGAACAGCGTGTCCGGGAACCAGATGGAAGTCAGATACACACCGGGGATTCTAACAAGCAGAATGGCAATGATATTGTGCAGGAAGGAAAATTCCGACCGTCCGCAGGCACAGAAATAGCCGCTGAAGGTGAAGTGGACTCCAGCAAAAATGCAGTCCCAGATATAACCGCGGATATACTGACCGCCGAGGCGTGCAACCTCCGCATCTGTTGTGAAAAGACCGACCACAGGAACGGAAATAAACTGAATCGTAATAGCGACGATCAGTCCGAAAACGACAGCAATCAGTGCAGCACACCACATGGTCTGTTCGGCACGCTTCTGCTTTCCAGCACCGATGTTCTGCGCGCCGAGCGCCGAAACAGTGGAAAGCATGGAAGATGGAATCAGGAACAGGAAGCTGATGATTTTCTCTACAATACCGACTGCAGCCGCTGCTTCCAGACCGCGCCGGTTAGCGATGATGGTAATGATGATAAAGGCGATCTGAATAAAACCATCCTGTAGGGCGATCGGAACACCGATTTTAAGAATCTGTCCCATTACAGCTGTCTGAGGGGAGAGATCCGACCGGGTAAGACGGATGCCGGTATCATGTTTGCGGATCGCAATCAGTGCCAGAATGACGCTGAGTGTCTGGGAAAGCGTGGTTCCAAGCGCGGCACCGGATGGACCAAGATGCAGGGCGCCCATAAAGAGATAGTCGAGTGCGATATTGGCCGCACATGCGACTGCGATGAAGTACATCGGGCTTTTCGAATCACCAAGTCCACGGAAGATGGAACTGATGATATTATACGCGGTGATGAATGGAATACCAATGAAACAGATCGTCAGATAAGCGACGGTGCCGGAAACGGCTTCGGATGGTGTGGACATCACAAGTACGATCGGCTTTACCAGAAGAAGCAGGATTACCATCAGCACGACGGAAACACCGAGAAATAAAGTGATGGTATTTCCTGTGCAGCGTGATGCCTGCTTTTTATCTTTTGCGCCGACGGCCTGCGCGATGCTGACAGTCGTTCCCATGGAAAGTCCCACGATGATAACGGTAATCATATGCATAACCTGACTGCCGATGGAAACGGCTGTTGTACCGGCCGCACCGTCAAACTGACCGATGATGAAAAGATCTGCCATGCCGTAGAGCGTCTGCAGAAAATACGATAAGAGATAAGGCAGCGAAAAATAGAAAATATTTTTCCAGATACTGCCGGTTGTTAAGTTTCGTTCCATGATAGGGAAACCTCCTGTTGTAGAATATTACGATTATAGTAAACCCTACAATAATTATAGAGTCAAGAATATAATTTTCTGCACTTTATAAAAATACTTTAGATTTATAAGTTCGAACGTTTTCCGTGTGCACTCCTTGACAAATGTTCAAAAAAGAACTATTATACAAAAAAGTTCAAAATAGAACAAATAAGAATATCAAGTTAAAAAAGAAGGTGAAAAAGTATGTTTGATGAACAATGGCAATTTGCAGTGGAGGTAGAACGAAAATACAACCAGTACCGAAAAAAGGTCATGGTGCGTTATGATCTGTCAGCTGCGGAAGTGGATGTTCTGCTGTTTCTTGCGAATAACAGCCAGTTTGATCTTGCAGTGGATATTGTGCGTGTGCGGAAAATGCAGAAATCGCATGTTTCACTGGCAGTGAACAAGCTGTGTGAAAAAGGATACATTCAAAAAGAAACAGATGCGGCGGATCGCAAGAAAGTGCATTTGAAGCTAGAAGAAAGTGCATCAGAAATTATCCGCTTTGGACAGGATTGCCAGAGAGCGTTTGGAGAATCGTTGTTTTCCGGAATTTCCAGAGAAGACAGGGAAGAATTTCTCAGATTATGCGAGCTGATTCGGAGGAACGTGACGGAAAAATAAAAACGCTGAAAGCCAGAGAGAAGAACATAATAGAAAAATAAGACAAAACAAAAACAGAAAGAGGAGGAAAACAGTCATCTGCCCCTAAATGGCAAAGTACAGGAAAAGTGCAACGGATCTAAGCGGATGACAGAAAAACTATGACAATAACACAACTTATCGTATGTATTGTGGCTGGTCTTGGCGCCGGCCTTGGCACGGGACTTGCGGGACTCTCCGCAGCGGCCGTTGTTTCACCGATGCTGATTACCTTTTTACACATGCCGGCTTATCAGGCGATTGGCATTGCGCTGGCATCGGATGTGCTGGCATCAGGAGTAAGTGCCTGGACTTATAAAAAGAATAAAAACATTGATATCCGCCATGGCGTGATTATGCTGATATCTGTTCTGATTTTTACACTGGTCGGCAGCTTCGTATCTTCGCTGGTGCCAAATGGAACCATGGGCGGATTTTCGAAAGTGATGACACTGTTTGTCGGACTGAAATTTATCATCCGTCCGATTATGACAACGAAAGAAGTACAGGCAAATAAATCAGAAAAACAGAAAATCCAGCAGTCGATTCTCTGCGGTGTTGTGATTGGATTTATCTGTGGATTTGTCGGAGCAGGCGGTGGCATGATGCTGCTTCTGGTGCTGACAAGCGTGCTCGGATATGAGCTGAAAACAGCAGTTGGAACGAGCGTCTTTATTATGGCCTTTACAGCTCTGACCGGTGCAATCTCTCATTTTTATATCGGCGGCGCGCCGGACATTCCAATTCTGATTGCCTGTGTCATCAGTACCCTGGTCTTTGCACAGATTGGAGCGAAATGGGCCAACGGGGCAAATGTGAAAATGTTGAACCGCGTGACGGGAATTTTGCTCTGTGCGCTGGGAGTGGTGATGCTGTTTTTCTAACTACGTCGACTGACACTTTAGAAGTTTTCAAATATGATTTAACCAAATCAAGGAAGTCCCTTGCTTCCATGGTGAAAAACAATAAGCAGCGAATCGGATTGAGAATATCTGCTGCTATATAGGAAAAAATCCTGTGGGACATGAACTGCCTCCCAATCTTCAAAATGGAAAGCGGAAGATTGAGAGATAGTTTAACGTCTTGCAGGATTTTTTCTATCATAAAACTATAGATTTTACGCAGATAACCTCAAAATCAGAAAATGGTGTACAACTGGATGAAAAATAAATCAGGATCTCATCGCACCATCCACGGAAAGAATTTCTCCGGTTACATACGAAGCCATATCGCTTGCCAGGAAGAGGAATGCGTTTGCAATGTCTTCTGCCTCACCAATTCTTCGAAGAGGAATGCGGTTGATGAGTGGATCAATCATTTCTTTTGGAAGTGCGGCAACCATATCGGTACGGGTGATGCCAGGTGCAACCGCGTTTACACGGATATGGAAAGGACCAAGTTCCCGTGCGAGGGACCAGGTCAGACCGTTGACCGCATATTTACTGGATGGATAGGCAACGCCGCCCGGCTGGCCGCAGATGCTGACCATTGAGCTGGTATTTAAAATACAGCCGCCGCCCTGTTCTTTCATAATAGCAACGGTTGGAAGGATGCCGTTCATCATGGCGTTGACATTTAGATCCATGACACTGGCAAAGCGCTCTGCGGTATACTTGTCAATTGGTGTACTGTCTGAGACACCGGCGTTGTTCACAAGAATATCGATTTTGCCGTATTTTTCTTTGACTTTGTTGATCTCATCTACCATGGCAGCTGCATCGGTCAGCTTTGGCCATGCACCGGAAACTTCCCAGTCCGGGTTTTCTTCTTTTAAAGATGCAACCGCTTTTACAACGGTCTCTTCCCGGGATCCGAACAGGACGACTTTCGCGCCGTTCTGCAGAAATTTGTGCACAATGGCATAGCCGATTCCTCTGGTTCCGCCGGTAACAATTGCAACTTTATCTTTTAACATCATACCATTCACCCGATCCCGTTTTTTTATATCAATGAAAACTGATTATGCAGGCTGTAGTTTTTATTTTTTTAACGATTCGGAGAAAAATGAATTTTGCATGAAAAATCATTTGACTTTGAATGACGATTCGTTTTGGAGAATACAAAAAACGGGATATTTCCTTTCTCTTAAATTTTGTTGCAAATCTTTTCCTTTATTATACGGGATATCGTTGGTGGACAGTCAATGCAAATTTTTTCAGAAATAAACAGCATTCTTTTCTCAAAAGCAGAAGATTTCTATGGAAAAAGAGAATTGTTACGTGGCTTTTTGAGGGAAAACAGGATATAATAGGAAACAAAAGTATACACCAGGTGTATGCTTTTATAAAATCAAAACGAAAAAAGCGGAAAAACAGAAAGAAAAAGAGTGAAAAAAAGAGAAACAGTCAGAATGCGGGGGAATGACTGGACAAAAGGAAAAACGGGGTGCAACAATGAGAATTCAGGAAGTAATCAAAAAAACAGGATTGTCCAGGAGGACGGTTTATTATTATATCGATCAGAAGATGATCTCGCCTGTTGTTGATGAACATAACGGTTACCATGATTTTTCAGAAGCAGATATTCAAAAACTTTTTATCATCCGCAAGTTGCGCGAGGCAGGACTTTCACTGGCGGATATCCGCGCGATTCTTCACAAGCCGCGCACAACACCATTTTATCTGCATAAACAGCTGAATGCACTCCAGTCGCAGATGCTTACCATTCAGCAGACGATCAGCGAAATGGATCGTCTGAGCGGACAGCTTCCTGTGTGCCAGTCGCTTGAACAGCTTGCGGGGATGCTTGCAGATACCGATTTTTGCCCGGAAGATCCTACCCGGAATCAGATGGAATCCCGGGATGCCCGGCTGCTGGCACAGTATTTGTGGATGGCATATCTGGATACGCCGGTTACGGAATATCAGCAGTTTTTGTGGCAGAAAATCACACAGCATACGATTGAGCACGCAGGTACGGATTTGAAAATGATGTCCCGTTATTTACAGTACATTTCTCCGGAGCAGATTGATGCGACGAATATCAACCAGTATCTGCGCAATCAGAAAATTATCTCTCTGACGGAGGAAGATTATCCGGGTTTTATGGAAGAGCTGAAAGTTTCTTTGCTTGCGTTTGCGGCAGATCCAGTACAGCAGGAAAAATGGCGTCTTCTTTATCAGCCGGTGATCCATCCGACGGCGTTGTTCTGTGTATCCGTGAGCGGATGGATGCGGGAATTTCATCCGGCATACCGCCGCTATTATGAAAACACGCACACCTGCTGCCGGATGCTGAAAGATTTTATGGACAGTGATGAGGGAGCAGCGCTGAATGCGACACTGCGGGAGGCATTCCAGGGAAATTGTGATGTGCGTACAGGATATTACGGAGAACTGGAAGTGGCGGCAACATTCCATAAAAGTATTTATGCATTGCTGCCGCCAGAGAAGATCCGAAAATTTCTGGAAGAAAATTCAGATGAAAAATGATCTGGTTTTAGGATTCTGTTTTTATCATTCGAAGCGAGGATGCCCGGGGAACAAGTGTCACCGGCAGTACAATTTTTTCCGGTTCCGCCGCAGGGTTTTCCAGTGCGGAAAGGAGAATCCGGCTGGCTTCCCGTCCGATGCTTTCAAAGTCCTGATGAATAGAGGTAATTTCAAGACTTCGGCTGAGACTCGTGTCATCAAAACCACAGAGGCAGAGATCTTCCGGAATCCTAAGGCCAATGGTACGGCAGGCGAGAAAGATGAGTTCGGCAACCTGGTCATTTTCTGCGAGAAGTGCAGTAATTCCATTTTGCCGCAGGGTAAGGAGCTGCTGTTGAAAAGGTGTGATTTCTGTTGAAAGGGCATCTTCTGTAGAAAGTGCATGTGGCCAGGTGATAAGCTGCCGGGAATCGGGCATGATTCCGACGGCTTTTATTTCGTGCAAAAATCCGCCGAAACGATCACGGACCGACGAGGTTTCGGAAAGGGGAGCTGTTGTGAAAAAGGCGATGTTGCGATGCCCTTGTTCCAGAAGGTGACGGGTGAGCTGCCGTCCGCCATCGTAATTGTCGCAGACAACATTGTTTAAATACGGACAGTCGGTCTGCTTGTCGATGATGACAACCGGGCGGTTTGCAAACAGGAAATCGTTTAACTGTTCCAGGTGGATATTGTCACGCTTGGGATAGTAGACAAGTCCGGCGATATTCTGAGAACGGAGCAGTTCCAGTGTGGCACGTTCCTTCGGAGAGGAAGAGCCGGTGATATGAATGCTTAAAAAGTATCCTTTTTCCGCCAGTGCGGCACTTAAGGAACCAATCGTTTCCGAAATGTTTCCCTGTGTTGTGGCAAAGGGAAGCAGCAGGGAAACCATTTTTGATTTGCTGTCGGTTTCTGATGCGGAGGAGGAAACCGGTGGGATTTTCTGCGAGACAAAGCTTCCAACGCCGCGTTTTCGATACAGGATTCCCTGCTGTTCCAGATCTTCAATCGCCCGCTTTGCTGTGATGCGGCTTACCTCATATTGCTCCGAGAGCATTTTTTCCGTGCAGAACACGGCATCGGAAGAAAACTGTCCGGTGCGGATGCGCTCTAAAAGAGCTTCTTTGATGATTTCATATTTGGGTTTCGTTATTCTTTTATTTCTATCCATGTCTGTAAAATTCCTCAAATAGTATGATTGGTGACAACTGTATTTGTAAAAGTGTGATATCGACTTGCTTTGTATTATAATCTCGGGAAAAAGATAAGTCAAACTAAAAATAATATATCAAATAAAAAGAAAATGATATAAAATCATGGAAAAACGTAGAAATACTTGACAGAAGCATTGCGTTTTTTTATGATATGATATATCAAATCAACACGGCAATACAGGAACAAGACTTAAATAGAAAGAGTTTTAAGTTTGAAAATCATTTTTATAACAGGAGGAAACACATCATGAAAACAACTGTTCATATTATTTCCCATTCCCACTGGGACAGAGAGTGGTATCAGTCTTTTGAAAAACACAGAATGAAACTGATTGAGCTGGTAGACAATATTTTGGAAAAAGCAGAGAACGATCCGGAATTTGGCGGATTTTTCCTGGATGGACAGACGATTGCCCTGGACGATTACCTGGAAGTGCGCCCGGAAAAACGCGAGCAGGTGAAAAAATGCGTCCGTGAAGGAAAAATCCAGACTGGCCCGTGGTACATTCTGCAGGATGAGTTTCTGACCAGCGGTGAGGCATGTGTCCGCAATCTTCAGGTCGGCATGCAGGAAGCAGCGCGTTACGGAGCGATCGGAAATGTCGGTTATTTCCCGGATGCATTCGGAAATGCGGGACAGATGCCGCAGGTGCTGAAGCAGGCGGGCATGGATGCGGTTGTGTTCGGACGCGGCGTAAAACCGATCGGACCGAATAATGAGGTAACCGGAGGACAGTATGAGTCCACGTATTCCGAAATGATGTGGGCATCCCCGGACGGAACGAAACTGCCGGGTATTTTGTTTGCAAACTGGTATAACAACGGAGTGGAGATTCCGGTGGATGAGGCAGAAGCAAAAGTTTACTGGGACAAAAAACTGGCCGATGCGAGAAGATTTGCGGCAACACATCAGCTTCTGATGATGAACGGATGCGACCATCAGCCATTGCAGAAGGACATTACCGAGGCAATCCGTGTCGCACGGAAACTGTACCCGGACATTGAATTTATTCATTCGGATTTCAAAACCTATGTAAAGGCAATGGAAAAAGAAATTTCCGAGAATTTCTCTACGGTAAAAGGCGAGCTGACAAGCCAGGAAACAGACGGAAGATGGACACTGGCAAACACCGCTTCCTCCTGGATGGGACTGAAAGTGGACAACCGTGCCGGCGAAACAGCGCTGGAGCGGAAAGCAGAACCGGCGGCAGCCATGGCAGAGGTGCTTGGCAAAGCATACCCGGAAGACCAGATGATTTACAGCTGGAAAAAGCTGATGCAGAATCATCCGCATGACAGCATCTGCGGCTGCAGCGTCGATGAAGTAAATGAAGAAATGAAAACCCGCTTTGCGAAGAGCAGACAGGTGGCAGATGCGATTTACGATGAGAGTGTAGAATACCTGACCGATCAGGTGAATACCGCGGCACTTCCTGGAAACAGTGAAAAGATTCCATTCGTTGTATGGAATACTTCCGGGAATGCGAAAAAACAGGTCATTGCAAAAGAACTGCACCTGTTCCGCGATTACAATCTGTTTGTATGGGATGGTTATGAGGCGGCCGAGGCGGTAGAAATGCCAAATCTGGTGCTTCGCGATGCAAACGGAAATGCAGTTCCGGCAAAAATCGAAAATGCAGGAATTTCCTTCGGATACGATCTGCCGGATGACCGGTTCCGTCAGCCATATATGGCAAAGAAGGTGCTGGTAACGTTTGAGGCAGAAGTTCCGGCGATGGGATATGCAACATATTATCTGGAGCAGGCAGAGCCGGATCAGAACCAGGAAACCTCTGCAGATTTTGCGAATGAGCGCGTTCTGGAAAATGAAAACCTGAAAGTTACGGTCAATGAGGACGGTTCCTACCAGATTCTGAATAAGGAAACCGGAAGAACGTATGAAAATCTGGGATTCTATGAAGATACCGGAGATATGGGAAATGAATATATTTATATTCAGGACTCTGGAAAACAGACAATCACAACGAAAGGCATGAAAGCTGAGATTCGCTGTGTGGAGAAAAATGCATTCCGCACGGTAGTTGAGATCTGTCACGAAATGATGATTCCGTCTGGTATGGGAGAGGAACTGCAGAGACAGCGTGAGATGTGTATTGACCCATATACGCGTGTGGCAAACCGTTCGAAGGAACTGGTTCCGATGGAAGTAAAGACGGTTCTGACACTGGAAAAATCGGGAAAAGGCCTGCACGTTGCAACGACAATCTGCAATCAGGCAAAGGATCACAGAGTCCGCGTTGTAATGCCGACGGGTCTGAATACGTCTACGCATCTGGCAGATTCTGCCTTTGAGGTTGTAAAGAGAAATAACCGTCATAATGATACCTGGACGAATCCCTGCGGATGTGAAAGACAGCAGTGTTTTGCTGCAATGGAAGATGAGACAAATGGTCTTCTTGTGGCAAACCGCGGATTGTATGAATATGAGGTTCTGGCGGATGAGGAGAATGCGATTGCGGTAACGCTGCTTCGCTCCGTTGCGGAGATGGGTGACTGGGGTTATTTCCCGACGCCAAAGGCGCAGCAGATCGGAACGTTTACCCTGGAGTTTGAAGTTGTGCCGTATGCAGCCGGTAAGACGGGCGAGGCATTTACCGAGGGTTACGCATTCCAGCAGGATCTGACAGCAGCACAGGCCGGTCTTTCGAAAGCATGGCTCAGAAAGCCGGGTCAGGTAAAACCGGAACTCGTATCGGGCGAGATGCCGCTGGAAATGAGCTTCCTCCGCTTTGAAGGGGAAGGAATTCATCTGACGGCGTTTAAGAAGGGACTTGAGAAGAACGATCTGTTTGTGCGGTTTGTGAACAATATGCCGCAGGATGAGGTACTTTCCTTCCGAAAGGAGAGCTGGATGAAAGAGGTTTACCGCAGTAATGTAGTGGAAGAGAAGGGTGAGGTACTTTGCCCGGATGAGAACGGGGTGTATCATGTGACACTCCGGGAGTTTGAGATTGCGACGTTTGGGGTTGTGAAATAACGGCTGGCGCGTGAGCTGGGAGTGAGAACGGGAGGAAAGTCTGGATCCGCCTGAAGGGCGGATCGGCGCAAGATGGTTGAAAAGAATAGGATGGAAAAAGCAAGAATGTGCTGGACTTTAAAGGGGACAAGTTATATGCTGGAAATATGAGAAAAATTTCCAAAGGAGGGTTTTTAAGATGCAGAAATGGACGAGCAGGATTGAGACCCCGATCAAGGCAGAGCTGATTTGTTATGATGTGAATGGAATTCATATTGTGTTTGGGGTGACGGAAGAGAATCAGCTGAAGCTGTTTCATTTTTCACATGCACCGTTTGACGCGGAGAATCTTTGCCGGAAGCCGGATGGAGTGTGGATGATGGAAGGAATGCGGGAAGCTCAGATTAAGGAGAGCTTCCAGCTGGTGCAGGTGAATTTTTCGGGGTATAACCGGCCGTATGAGAAGCATGGAAATAAGTATATTGTGACGGCTCCGGGATTTATGTTGAAGTTTGATTCCATTTCCGAGGAGAGAAATGGGAAGGGTGATGTGCTTCGGATTGTGCAGTCGGATGATGTGACGGGCGCGAAGGTGGAGTCTGTGATGCAGTTTTTTGATGGGATTCCGGTTGCGAGAATGTACAATACAGTGACGAACGAAGGAAAGGAAGACCAGACACTGGAGTACATTTCGAGTTTTAGTTACTGGGGTATTGAGAAGGAACAGAAAGAGGGAATTCCAGAGCTTGTCAGCTCGGATGACAAGATGTCGATGGTTGTGGTTCACAATGGATGGCAGAAGGAGCTGACGGTGAAGAAGTACCGGTTTGCAGATCTTGGCATGGCGCAGACGCAGCCGCATAATTATCAGAGAACTTCGAAGACGATTGAGATTACGAATACGGGCAACTGGTCGGCGAAGGAATATGTGCCGATGGGATATATTGGAAACAGTGCGGCAGATTCGAGTCTGTTTTTTGAGATTGACCACAGTGGTTCCTGGCATTATGAGATCGGAGATCAGAACTGCCATTTTTATCTGGCGGTGAGCGGTCCGACAGAGATTCAGTCACACTGGTCGAAGAACCTGAAGCCGGGAGATTCCTTTACAACGGTTCCGGTGGCTGTCGGCGTAGGTCCTGATGATTTCGAGGAAGCGATTGGTACTTTGACGAAGTACCGCAGAAAGATCCGCCGTCCGAACAAAGATAATGAAAATCTGCCGGTTATTTTCAATGATTATATGAATTGTCTGTTTGGAGATCCGACCACAGAAAAAGAGTTCCCGCTGGTGGATGCGGCAGAGAAGGCCGGATGTGAGTATTTTGTCATTGATGCCGGCTGGTATGCGGACGGCAACTGGTGGGACAGTGTCGGTGAGTGGCAGGAGAGTAAAAAGCGCTTTCCGAATGGAGTGCGTGAGGTGACGGATTATATTCGTTCGAAGGGCATGATTCCTGGTGTCTGGCTGGAGCTGGAGGTTATGGGTATCAACTGTAAGAAGGCTTCCATTCTGCCGGATGAGTGCTTCTTCCTGCGCCACGGCAAGCGTGTGTATGACAGAAGCCGTTATCAGCTGGATTTCCGTCATCCGCTTGTGATTGAGCATGTGACCGAAGTCATCGACCGTGTGGTACGGGACTACGGTGTCGGCTATATCAAGATGGACTACAATATTGAGCCTGGTATTGGTACGGAAGTGGATGCAGACAGTTTTGGAGACGGTCTTCTGGAGCATGAGAGAGCGTATCTGGCATGGCTGGATGGCATCTACAAAAAGTATCCGGATCTTGTCATTGAGAACTGCTCGAGCGGCGGTCTTCGGATGGACTATGCGATGCTGGCGCGAAACAGCATTCAGTCGACCAGCGATCAGGAGGATTACCGCAATTATGCGACGATTTCGGCGAATGCAGCCATCGGCGTGACGCCGGAGCAGGCGGCAATTTGGTCATATCCGCTGCGGGACGGCACAAAAGAGGAAGTTATTTTCAATATGGTCAATGCGCTGCTGCTTCGTATTCACCAAAGCGGCCATCTCGCAGAAATTTCGCCGGAGCGGTTTGAACTTGTAAAAGAGGGAATTGACTGCTACAAAGAGATCCGCAGCGGCATCAAGGACGGCGTTCCGTTCTGGCCGATGGGATGGGCAGACAATGAAGAAAAACACCTCGCAGCCGGAATCCGTGTGCCGGGAGATGTAATTTATCTTGGTGTGTGGAGACGCGGCGGAGAGGCCGGTTTTGAGGTTCCGCTTGACCGTGCATTCCCGGGAAAAGAGCTGGAAGTAAGCTGCATTTACCCGAAGGCCTGCGGCGATGTGTTCCATTACGATGACTACAGCAAGACGCTGCAGATTCACTTCCCGGAGACGTATATGGCGCGTCTGTTTCAGATTAAAGTGAAATAAAGTTACATAAATCCCCGCCCGCGGAATAAATTGTATCGGAGTGTATCTGATAGGATTTTTCTGGGGAGGGGATTTTTTGCGTTTTCTTTCGGCGCTTTCAGATCTGATGGTTCCCGTGCTGATTTTTTATGTGGTCGGACTGGGGCTTTTGATGAAACAGGATGTGTTCGGCGATTTTCTGAACGGGGCGAAGGACGGCATGCGGACGGTGATCGGAATTGTGCCGACCTTAATCGGGCTGATGGCGGCGGTCGGCGTGCTGCGGTCATCGGGATTTCTGGAGGAATTTGGAAAACTGCTTGGAACCGTGCTGGAACCGGCGGGAATCCCGTCTGCGCTGGTACCGCTCGGTGTTGTGCGTCTCTTTTCCAACAGCGCGGCGGTGGGTCTTCTGCTGGATCTCTACAAAGAGGCGGGCTGTGACTCCTTTGCCGGACGGGCGGCATCGATTATGATGTCGTGCACGGAGACGGTTTTTTATACCATGGCAGTCTATTTTGGCGCGGTGCAGATCAAAAAAACACGGTACACATTGGCGGGCGCCTTGTTCTCTTCTCTTGTCGGAATGGCGGTCAGTATTGCCCTGGCAAAGGGAGTGTAAGGATCTTTTCTAATCATACCAGTGAAATGTGTTGACATTTCCATCCAATTGGAATAAGATGGAACCAACTTAAAACATACAAACTCAATAGGAAATAAGGAAATAGAGAAAAGAGCGCAAAAGTAAGGAGGAAATCAACGATGGCAAAGGTATATGACAGCATTCTGGATCTTGTGGGAAAGACACCGCTGGTAGAGTTGAAAAGAATTGAAGAAAAAGAAGGACTGCAGGCGAAACTGATCGCAAAGGTAGAATCCTTTAACCCGGCAGGTAGCGTAAAAGACCGTATTGCAAAAGCGATGATCGAGGACGCTGAGGCAAAAGGTCTCTTAAAAGAAGGCTCGGTTATCATTGAGCCGACCTCCGGAAACACTGGAATCGGACTGGCAGCGGCAGCAACCGTAAAAGGCTATCGCATGATCCTTACCATGCCGGAGACAATGAGTGTGGAGCGCCGCAATATTGTAAAAGCATACGGCGCAGAAGTTGTTCTGACCGATGGAACGAAGGGAATGAAGGGTGCAATCGAGAAAGCCGATGAGCTTGCCAAAGAGATTCCGAACAGCTTTATCGCAGGCCAGTTTGTGAACCCGGCAAACCCGGCAACCCACAAAAAGACAACAGGACCGGAGATCTGGGAAGACACCGACGGAGAGGTTGATATCTTTGTTGCAGGTGTCGGCACCGGCGGAACCATCACCGGAACGGGTGAATATTTAAAAGAGAAAAAACCGGAAGTAAAAATCGTAGCAGTAGAACCGGCATCCTCCCCGGTACTGTCCGACGGCGTTTCCGGACCGCACAAAATCCAGGGAATTGGCGCAGGCTTTGTGCCGGATACCCTGAACACCAGCATTTACGATGAAATCATCAAAGTAGAAAATGAGGACGCTTTCGAGACCGGAAGATATCTGGCAGCCGAGGAAGCGATTCTCGCAGGAATTTCCTCCGGAGCAGCTCTGTATGCGGCGATCCAGCTCGCAAAACGAGAGGAAAATAAAGGCAAAACCATCGTTGTGCTCCTGCCGGATAACGGAGACAGATACTATTCCACAGCCCTATTTGCCAAATAAAAGGGAACAGCTTCAGATTTTAAAATAATAGATATCAGCGAACACTGCCATCCGCGGCATTTTCTCTCCACCGCGAATGGCAGTTTCGCATATTAATTTATACCAGAAAGGGAACTTTACTTATGACATTACAACAGCTTCGCTACGTAATTCGGGCCGCAGATTCCAGATCCATGAATGAGGCGGCAAAGGCACTCTATATTTCACAGCCGAGTCTCTCCGGAGCAATCAAGGAGCTGGAAAAAGAGATTGGAATTGAGCTGTTCAAGCGCAGCAGCCACGGAACAGTACTGACCCCGGAGGGCGAGGAGTTTCTGGGTTACGCACGTCAGGTCACAGACCAGTATCAGCTTCTCGAGAACCGCTATATTTATCGCACCAAGGGAAAGAAAAAATTCAGCGTGTCGATGCAGCATTACAGTTTTGCCGTAAAGGCGTTTGTGGAGCTGGTGAAGCAGTTTGGTATGGATGAGTACGAGTTTGCGGTTTATGAGACGAGAACGTACGATGTGCTGATGGATGTAAAAAACTTCAAGAGAGAGCTTGGGATTTCGTATCGGAATGACTTTAATGCGAAGGTGCTGAACAAGCTGCTGAAGGATAATAACCTCGAGTTTCACGACCTGTTTTCCTGCGGAACGTACGTCTATCTATGGAAAGATCATCCGCTTGCGGATCAGGCGGAGATCACCATGGAGGAGCTGAAGGAATATCCATGCCTGTCATTTGATCAGGGAAGCAACAATTCGTTCTTCCTGGCAGAGGAAGTGCTTTCGACGTATGAATATAAGAGAATCATTAAGGCAAATGACCGTGCGACCATGCTGAATCTGATGGTCGGACTGAATGGTTATACGCTTTGCTCCGGCATTATCTGTGAGGAATTAAACGGCAGTGACTACCGCGCTGTGCCGCTTCACGCGGAGGAAAACATGATGATCGGTTATATTTCCAGGAAGGGTATGTCGATCAGCGCACTGGGACAGCAGTATTTGGAAGAAATTCGGAAATATAAGGAGCTTGTGCTGTAAAAAAGGAGAAACAAGAAGACTTTAACCGAATCAAGTAAGTCCCCTGCTTCCAT
>ERZ791809.965-NODE-965-length-17672-cov-6.538060_pt1 | contig 17672 bp, 20 predicted proteins | sample MGYA00509946_ERZ791809 | MGnify/ENA primary metagenome ERZ791809 (study PRJEB30046, sample SAMN00791993) | human gut metagenome | study: EMG produced TPA metagenomics assembly of the A metagenome-wide association study of gut microbiota in type 2...
ATCAATGAAACACTTGAGTATAATCCGGATGTGAAATGTTCTCATCACGAGCACAATCACGGGGAAGGACATACATGTGGTGAGCATGGATGTGGAAGCCATAGCTGTCATTAAGAAGAATAGAAAAAAATAATAATACGAAGGATGTGCCAAGGTAATGGAGAAGTTACCGTAGTGCATCCTTTTTGTGTTAGTTTCCAGAAAGATATTTGTATAAGTAATCCGGCTTCTAAGATATCTTCTGTAATGCGAGTTTTTCTGAATTATAAAAGATATAATTTGGAAGGGAGATTATGATATACTGTAAACAAGATATAGTGCAAAACGTAACAGAAAGGAGTATGCACAGTGTCAGAGAAAAAGAAGTTTACAGTATACGTCGGAAGTGTGGCACTATGCGTAGGTGTGGCAGTTCTGCTGCATTATGTGTCATTTACCAATCCTTATCTGCAATCTGTTTGTCATCTTTTAAGACCTTTTATTTATATAGGACTTTATCTGGTATGGGCGGTTTCTTTTCAAAAAAGGATTATCCAAAAGGAAGCCAGGCGTTGTTTAATAATGATTGCAGCGATGATAGTTTTTTGGATGCTCATTCGTATGTGTAAATTTGAAATACCGTATGAGATGCCGACAGCATTGCGCTATGCCTGGTATCTTTATTATATTCCTATGGTGTTGCTGCCCACGGTCAGTCTTTATCTGGCATTTTATATACGGCAGCCGGAGAATTATAAATTACCGGAAAGACGATGTCTGCTGTTTTGTCCGGCATTGTTTCTGATAGGGATTGTATTAACGAATGATCTGCACCAGTTAGTTTTTACTTTCCTGGAGGGGAGACTGGGGGAAGCAGCTTCCTATGAAGTAGGGGTCTATGGATATGGAGCAATGTATTATGCCATAGTCGCCTGGGATCTTGGCTGTCTGCTGGCAGCACTCTTGATTATTCTATTAAGATGCAGAAAAATTAAAAACAGGAAAATGCTTTGGATGCCTTTTGGTGCTTATGGACTGTCGGTTGTCTATGGCATTGCCTATTATCTGAATCTGCCTTTTTGGAAAATATTTTCAAGCGATATGACGGCTGCATTATGCCTTTTGTTTGCTTTGATTATGGAAAGCTGCATCCAGTGCGGATTGATCCCTTCCAATACGGGATACGCACAATTATTTGCAGCATCTACAATTTCAGCACAGATTACAGATCAGAGTGGAAAATACATTTATCAATCGCAGGATTCGGAATATATTGCGCCGGAAATCGTAAGACAGGTAGTTCAAAGCCCGATCATGTTGGAAAATGGGATCAGACTGTCGGGAAAACCAATTTTGGGAGGCTATGTCTTGTGGAAGGAAAACCTGTCGGAATTACAGGAAATCGTAAGAGAGCTTGAAGACAGGAAGGAAGAATTAAAGGATGCGAATCTGATTGAGGAAGAAAATCTGAGAACAAAAAAAGAAGTAGAAAAACTTTCTGTGAAGAATCAGCTTTATGATAAAATACAGAAACAGACGGCAAGGCAGAGTGCACTTTTGACGGAATTCATTGAAGCATATTCTATGGAAGAAGATGAGAACGAAAGGAAAAAAATATTAGGGAAGATAGTTGTGATCGGAGCCTATATAAAAAGGCGTAGTAATCTTATTTTTATTGCGGAGCAGACCGTAAAATTTCCAATCAGAGAGTTGGAGTTATGTTTCAGGGAAACGATAAAGAATCTGGAATGGAACCATGTTGAGGCAGGTTTTTCCACCACTTTAGATGAAATACGAAGTGAAGATGCTATGCAGATTTATGATTTTTTTGAAGCAGTCATTGAGGAATCTTTGGAAGATCTGTCGGCATTTACTGTAAATCTGAAACGCAGAGAGGAGCGGATCGTCATGTCTATGAGTGTGGAATGTAAAACAGATCTGCGGGAAATTGCCGGACGATATGGAGCTTGTGCGGAGCAGGATTTTGACGGAGCATGGCTGCTTTCTCTGATTCCGGGAGGAGGTGGCGGCAAATGATAAAAACATTTGAAAACTGTTCGCCGGAGTATCAGATCACGATCATTTGCTTTTTTATTTTTTTGACTTTGCTGTATATGATTCTGGTTATTTATGAAGGAACAGGAAAAAGACAAAGAAAGATGTTGCTGCTGGACAGTGCATTGCTTATAGTTATTTTCCTTATAACATCCGGCTTGTGTGCGCGGCAACGGATGTTTAAAATACCATATGTGATTTTAATTGTTATGGGAATTTGTGGCTTTTTATATGTAGGAATGAAGATAGTTGGAATTCATAAGTACCGCAAGAACTGCCTGAGGGAAAATGCAGTTCAGGAGAGTCTGGACAATTTGCCGAGCGGAATTGTTTTTTTTGATGGGAACGGAATGCCTAAACTGATGAATCGGAAAATGTATCAAATTTGTCAGAATCTGGCGGGAAGAGATATACAGAATATTACAGAACTGAAGGAAGCACTGGAACATCCTCTGAAAGAGAATGTATTTTATGATGTTGATCTGAAAGTATACTGCTTTGCGGATGGAAGTGTGTGGAAATTTTCAGAGAAAGAGATTACTACGACAGTCGGAGATCGATTTTTCCAATTTCTTGCTTCTGAAGTGTCAGAATTATATCGGAACAAAGTGTTGTTGAAGGAAGAAAATCAGAAACTTCAGGAAATGTCTGTGGCTATGAAAGAACTTTCTAAGAATGTAATAACTCTGACCAGAGAAGAAGAAATGTTATCTATGAAAATGAGAGTGCATGATAATCTGGGATATAGTGTCCTGGCGGCACAGCGGATGTTGCTGCGGGAATCGGAAGCAGACCGGGATGTTTTTCTTTCGCAATGGAAGCAGACATTAGACTTGCTGAATAAAGATAACGAGTCTGATGAAGGTGAACAACTGCACAGGCAGGTGCAGGAAAGAGCGAAGATTTTGGGTGTGGAAATCATTTATACAGGAGAAAAAGTCTGGGAATCTCATATTTCTGAGCTGATGGATATAATACTTTTGGAGGCGCTTTCCAATTGTGTCCGCCATGCCGGGGCAAGCGAACTGTATGTAAAATCCGGCAGTGAGGAACAAGAGTGGATTATAGTAATCACAGATAATGGACAAACAACGGAGAAGAATGTCAAAGAAGGAGGAGGATTATCCGGTATACGAAAAAGGGTGGAGCAATGTGGAGGTACATTGAGAATCTGTGCGGAGTCAAAATTTTCGATAACCGTTAAGATACCAAAGGAGGTGCGGAGATGATACGGGTACTAATCGTGGAAGACCAGCGTATGGCACGGGAAGATATGGAAAATTATATTCAGTCCAGTGGGAGATATTGTCTGGCGGCTTCTATCACAAACGCAGCTATGGCAGAAACTGTATGCAGACAGAGCAGGTGTGAACTTGTCTTGATGGATGTCTGTACGGAGAATGATGAGAGTGGTCTTGTGGCAGCGGAGAAGATTAAAAAGACAATGCCTCAGATAAAAGTAATTATTGTGACTTCTTTAGTAGAGTGCAGTTTTATTGACAGGGCGCGTAAAGCGGGAGTAGAAAGTTTTTGGTATAAAGATGCCGGTAAAGAAGAACTGTTGGAGGTTATGGATCGTACGATGAAAGGGGAGAGCGTGTATCCGGATGCTCCGCCGGTTGTAATGATCGGAACGGCGAAAAGCTGTGATTTTACACCTGGGGAATTAGCAGTTCTGCGATTAGTGGTGGAAGGAGAATCCTATAAAAAAATTGCAGAAAGTTTGTGTATATCACCGGAGACTGTAAAATGGCATATCAAGAATATGCTGCAGAAAACGAATTTTGATTCCAAAACGAAATTGGCTGTAGCTGTTACAAAGAAAAATCTGATTATAAACGGATTTTAAAAACAGCATTTTACTACCCACATGGGGAGTGTTTAAATCGCTGAAAACCGTTATCATATATTGTGTAAAAGTGTCTTAATCCTAAGAGCTTATTTTTTGTTGAGATGTCAGATGCTTTATAAGATACTGTCTGGAAGGGAGAAAAATAATATGAGATATATTATGAGAAAAATCTGCCTGTTCCCGGTAATGATTGCGGTCATAGTTTTTACAGGGTGTGGGCAGAAGAAAAACGAAGATCCGGTAACCGTTACATTATGGCATGTATATGGCGGACAGACAGAATCGCCATTAAACGATCTGATTGATGAATTTAATGAAACGATTGGAAAAGAGAAAAATATCCGGGTACAGGTTGGCAGTGTTACAAATACGAATACGATACATGAAAATGTGCTGGCATCCGCATTTGGAGATCCGGGGGCTTCCAAACTGCCGGATATGTTTGTTTCCTATCCCAAGACAGTTCTGGCGATGCCGGATGATACGGAGCTTGTAGATTATTATGATTATTTTACAGAAGAAGAACTGAACGAATTTATTCCGGCCTTTTTGGAAGAGGGTGTCATTCATGAAAGACTTTCCATTTTGCCGGTAGCAAAATCAACGGAAGTTATGTTTATCAATAAAACCGCATTTGATCGTTTTGCAAAAGGAACAGGAGCGAAGATAGAAGATTTAAAAACATGGGAAGGACTCTTCGCAATGGCAGAACAATATGCTGCATGGACAGACAACCAGACGCCGGACGTTCCTGGTGATGGAAAGAATTTTTTCGTTCATGATTATCATTTTAACTATTTTCAGGTAGGTGTAGAATCCCTGGGTGAAAATTTCTTTAAAGGAGAAAATCTGGCTTTCGGACCGGAATTTCAAACAGTGTGGGAACCTTATGCAAAAGCGGCACTGTCCGGAGGAGTATGGCTTCGCGGCGGTTATGCGACGGAACCTTTGCGAACGGGAGATTCGATTGTATCGGTGGCTTCGTCAGCCAGTGTGTTATATTATTCAGACGAAGTTACGTATGCGGATAATACATCGGAAAAAGTAGAGATTGTTTCCATGCCATGTCCCGTATTTGCCAGGGGAGAAACGATGGTCATGCAGCGGGGTGCCGGTATTTGTACGGTAAAATCTACAACAGAAAAAGAAAAAGCCTGTATTACATTTCTTAAATGGCTGACAGAGGCCCAAAAGAATGTGGAATTTGTGACCAGTCTTGGATATATGCCGGTAAAGCAGGAAGCTTTCGATGTTTACCTTCCGGAGGCGATTGAGAAGTTAAGTGATCCGATGTATGTATCACTTTATCAGGCTTTTTTAAAGACGCAGGAGAACTATACATTTTATACTGCTCCGAAATTGGATTCCTATCTGGATCTGGAAACAAAGTTTGAAGAACTTATCAGGCAAACCCTGTCAGTAAAGCGGTTGGAGTGGCAGGAACATCCGGAAGATATGGATAAACTTGTTTCAGAGACATTAGAGGATTTCAAAGCAGCATACACACAATAATGTCTGCCGGATCGGCAAAAGAGGTGGCTGACATATGGGAGAAAAGAGAATAAATTTCCGGAAGATTATAAAAGGAATAAAGAGACAAAGCATCCGTATGCAGCAAAGACTGATTGTTTATTGGTGCGTGGTGATTTTAACACTTTTTTTAGCGACAGTTCTGTTACTGAGTATTATTGGAGTTCTTCCAGGAATGGATTTTAAAGTACGGGAAATGTTGTCTGCCCAGCAGAAGAATACGTTGTCAGCGATGACAGAGCAGACCGATATTATGATGGCGAGAAGTATTTCTTTATCGGAAGATATTACAAAAGAATTGAATCAATGCCTGACAGACAATGGAAAGACCTTTTCAGATTTGAATGATAATCCTCAGCTGGTCATGGATTTAGAGTCTGCGCTGTATCCCTCCTTGAAATCTGCATTGGATGTGAAGTATTGCAGTGGAGTTTTTGTTGTATTGGATGCAACGGTAAATACGAAGACGGAATATGCAGATACATCACGCATGGGAATCTACCTGCGCCTGTCTGATTTAAAGGCAGTAAATACAAGCAAACAGCACGTAGTTTTTTTCAGGGGAAATGCTGATATTGCAAGAGCAGAGCAGGTACAGCTCCATAACCGTTGGAATTTAGAATTTGATACGTCCGTATTGCCGGGTTATGAACAGATTATGCAGTTTGATGGGAACCGGCTGGTAGAGAGCTGCCTGTGGACAGACCGGCTGGAGCTGAGTGACACATGGGAGGATGTGCAGCTTTTATATGTCCCGGTTTTAGACAGTACCGGAAAAGTACGCGGTTTGTGCGGTATGGAGATGAGTAATCTGTATTTCAGGCTGTCTTATCCTATGGTGGAAGGTTCCTGTGGGAATATAGTGACAGTACTGGCTCCTATGGACAAAAAAGGAAACATCTATCTGGATAAGGCGATGTTCGGAGATACAAAGGAAACGTATCTTTCGCCATCAGGAACGATGACAGTGAAGAAAGGAAAGTATTATAATACATATTCTACCGCTTTCGGGAATTATATAGGCAGGCATGAACTGCTTGAACTGAAGAGTTGTAATGGGATGCCGCTTGCGGTACTGACATTGATATCAGAAGCGAATTATGAAAAATTAACAGCGGACAATCGAAGGGACTGGATCATCGGTACGTTGTTATTCCTGATTTTATTATTGGTTGTTTCTGTCAGTATGTCCCGTCGTTTTGTGAAGCCGATTCTTCGGAGTTTAAAAGCACTGCAGGAGGATACGCTGACAGATGAAAATTTATCAGGAATTTCAGAAGTGGATGCACTGGTTGATTTTATGCAGAAAAAAAGAAATACGGAGAAACTGGAAAATGGAGGCATTCCTCCGAATATAGAAGAAATGCTCAAGGCGTTTGCTTTGCGCGTGGAAACTCTGACTCCGTCAGAGAGGATGGTTCTTCAGTATTATGTTGATGGATATACGATACAGGAGATTGCTTCATTGCTTTATATCAGTATTGGAACAGCTAGAAAGCATAATACAAATATGAATCGAAAACTGGGAATAACTGTCAGAGAGGAATTAATGCTGTATATTGAGTTGTTTCGAAAATGCGATCAGTTAGATAAGCTGACATATAATAGAACTGAGTAAAAGAAAAAGAGTCTGTACAGGCTCTTTTTTAGTTTGACCGACAGATATCGTTTACATTTTTACAAAAAGAAATTACGCATATATAGTAGATGAATAAAAAAGAAACACTATATATGGTATACTAATCGTTCGTATTTTGGAAAATAAGCAAAATATACGAATGGCGACCATAGTATTTGCTTTCCATATCTGCTACGCTTTCATTATGAAATGGTGGCCGCCCGATAAAAGAAAAAAATAAAGGAAATGGATAAGGAGGGAGAACTAAAGAGTGGGATGGTGATAGAGCAAGGAGATTAACAAGGAGGTTGAAATGTGGAATATATTACGAAAAAGGATTTAATAGATTGTTCTACACCGGATGAGTTTTGCTTTTCACTATGCTGCATGGAATGTAAAACAGTATGGAAAAGCACACCAATTCGCTTTTCCAAAGCGGGGAAAAAACCGGAAAATGAAAATCGGAAGATTATTTATGATACGCTTTATGACCGGGAAAAGAATTTAGCATTTCAAAAAGCATTGAATCAGGCGAAAGAAATCTTTAATATTTGTCCGATATGTAAGCGTCTTGTATGTGACCATTGCTTTTTGATCTGTGATGATCTGGATATGTGTGTGCAATGTGCCGCAAAACTTAATGAAAAAGGTACTGTTGTAGGATAAAAACGAAAAAAGAAAAACGAAAAAGAAAGGAGAACTTTACTATGAAAAAATATGAGATTTTAGGAGGAAATTTACCAGTTGTCGTATGTGAATTAGCAGCAGGAGAATCTATGATCACAGAAAGCGGAAGTATGAGCTGGATGAGCCCGAACATGAAAATGGAGACGGTTTCCGGTGGCGGAATGAAGAAAATGTTCGGCAGAATGATGTCTGGTGATTCTGCGTTTCAAAACAGATATACCGCAGAAGGTACAGACGGAATGATTGCATTTGCATCAAGTTTTCCGGGAGCAATCAAAGCGCTGGAGATTAGCAGCGGTCACTCCATGATCGTGCAGAAAAGTGCATTCCTTGCTTCAGAAGAAGGCGTGGAACTGTCCATGCATTTCCAGAAAAAATTAGGAAAAGGCATATTTGGCGGAGAAGGTTTCATTATGCAGAGATTGAGCGGAAATGGAACTGCATTTGTAGAAATTGACGGACATGCAGAGGAATATAATCTGAGTGCCGGACAGGAAATGGTGATCAGTACCGGGTACTTAGCGGCAATGGAAGAAACCTGTACGATGGATATTGTAACCGTAAAAGGAGTAAAAAATATGCTGATCGGAGGAGAGGGCATTTTTAATACTGTTGTTAAAGGACCGGGAAAGGTGATCTTACAGACAATGCCAATCAGCAAGGTGGCAGAATTGCTGACTCCGTTTTTTGCAGATAAGAAGTAGTTGAAAGGGAAGAGGCTTATGAGAAAAAAGTTGAATTTGTTATTAGGATTAGTGTTTATCATCAGTATGGCAGCACTGACCGGGTGTGGAGGCTCCGGAAAAGCAGGAGAGAAGAATCCATATGAAGGAAAATGGGTAGCGGTCTCCGCTCAAATGATGGGAATATCCGTCAGTGTAGATGAAACTTTCGGTGGTGATTTTGAATTTGAAGTGAAAAATGGCGGAAAAGTATCCTTTTCAGTCGGAGACACTACCGGGAATGGAAAATGGTCTGTCGAAGATGATCAGTTTACCTTGAGCATCGAAGGAGAAAAAATGGTGGGAACCATCGGAAAAGATATCATTTCTTTTGACGACATGCTGGAGATGGGAGTAAAGGTGATTTTTGCAAAGGATGGAACCGATGCAATGGATCCTTCGCTCTATCTGACAGAGGAGGAAAGTGCAGTCATAGGTAAGTGGGCTTCTGAAAGCGTAGAAGAACTTTTAGGAGACGGACCGCAGACTTCTATGGAAGGAGTAGACAACATCAATGATGCACTGCGTCTTGATTTCAAAAATGACCGTAATGTAACAGTTATTTATAAAGGAGAAGAGATAGGGACATTCCCATGGTCAGTCGCACTGGGGTATTGTGCGATTGAATCAGATAACCCATCTCTCTCAGTGGCGATAAATGACGATGGCACGTTGAAAGTAGATTACAGTAATGACGAAGACTACTACACATTTCATTGTGTGAAAAGTGACGGTGAATAGCTGAAACGGATATGGAAAGCGTGAAGGGAGGGAAGATACCATGAAAAAGAAATTGTGGTGTGTGCTGTGTATCATGACATGCATGATGATGATAGCGGCATGTGGACAAAAAAAGGCTCCGGAGAAGAAAAAAACAGAGCAGGCAGAAACAAAATTTAAGGACAGGGAAAATCTTAAATTAAATTTATTTACAGTGTATTATCCGAAAGCATGGAACTATGATAAAGAAAATATGAAGAAAGATAAAGACTACGCTCGCGTTAGATTTTTTGATGGAGATACAGTAGATGAATCCGAGAATGTCATTTATATAGAAGCAACAAAGGAGGATTCCTATAAATATCGAAATAGTTTAGTTGACTTCGGCGTGGATTTAGAGACATATGCAAAAGGGAAAATGGACACTGTAACAATAGGAAATGCAGAATATACAGCAATGCCGGAAAGTAATTCCGTAGAGAAAACGTATATGTATCGCCATGAAAAGTCTGGTACATCCTATGATATCAGAGTAAAGGGACAGGAAATAGATGATTCTGACAAAGAATTGCTGGAAGGAATTGTGCTGAAATTAAAGGATGAAGGAAATAAAGACGCACCATGGCCATGGGAGGGAGAGCCTCTTGAACCTGTATTGGCAAAGCAGATGGTAGGTTCTTATACAATCGTTCCGGAATATATTCCGTTTAAAGAAGTACAGGGTGTCATGCAGATCATGGAACATCAGTTTGTAAAACAGGGCAACCAGGTATTCCATTTGCTGGAGAACAAACTGGATACTTATGAATATTCAGAAAGCGGACTCAAATTCGTTTCTTCGATGGAACTAGACGATGATTGTGAATATTTGTCCGGAGATAACAGTGGAATGTTATATCTTTCGCCGGGAATCGGAGATGTAATTGGCGTAAAAGATGGAAAAAAGGCAATGCAGACAACCGTAGATGGATATTTGAATATGCATCCATCCGGAGAATGGGGAATCAGTTTTTGGGTGAACAGTGATACTCAGAAGATTGCAAATCAAGGTGGTAACCTGACGGCTGAGCCGTGGATACTGACCGGATTAAATAATGATGAAGAACGCAAGGGACCATTTTCCATGTTAGATGACGTACAGATCACGAATAGTCATATCATGGTTGCCGGCTCCATGGCTGCGGAAGATGAAGGTACAAAAATTATTGTCTATGATTATGAAGGCAATCAGCTTTTGAAACTAGGCGGAGAAGACATCAGTTCTAAGGACAAGCTCGGTTCCATTACGGGCATGGCAGAAACAGAAAATGGTTTTGTGGCTGCAGATGGAAATATGCGTGAAATACAATTTTGGGCAAAAGATGGAACGCACATAGGTGCAATTTCTACAGATGACATATTCGGTGTCAGTTATCCATGGCTGGAAGACATGCAGCTTTTAGATGACGGATCTCTGTTAATTATGCTGACACAGAAACGAGACGACGGGTCAGCAAATGAATTAATGTTTTTCAGATTGACAGGCTTTTAATTGAAAAAATAAAAATTACTTGCCGGTAGAAATTTATCTGCCGGCAAGTAATTTTTTGTCAGAAAAGCCTGTTTTTTGTTGCCTGCATTTTCAGACATATAGGACTTGTGAAGGAATTTGGAAAATTTGCATTTTGCATTTAAAAGATATAAAATGAATGTCTACGGAAAGAAAGTAAGCGAATTTATGGAGGAGTTAGCGAATGTCAAAAGATGAATATTTAATTACAGATGCGCCTCTTAAAGCGTTGACGGTTTTTGCAATGCCTATGATTTTAGGCAGCTTTTTTCAACAAGTATATAATATGGCTGATTCTATTATCGTTGGTCAGTTTGTTGGCTCATCTGCACTTGCGGCAGTCGGTGCCTGTGCTGCACTTACGAATGTCTTCATTTGTATAGCATTGGGTGCCGGTGTAGGTGCAGGTGTGCTTGTGAGCCGTTATTTTGGAGCCAGAGATTATAGTAAAATGAAAACAATTGTGTCAACATCATTGATCAGTTTCCTGATTCTAAGTATACTTCTGGGTGTCTTTGGATTTTGTCTTTCACATTCGATGATGAGTTTATTACAGACACCTGCTGATATACTGGAGGAAGCAGTACTGTATCTCCGTGTTTATTTTGTGGGATTTCCATTTCTGTTTATGTATAACATCCTTTCAACAATGTTCAATTCAATCGGTGAATCAAAGATTCCATTGGGACTTTTGATATTTTCTTCTGTTTTGAATATTTTTATGGATCTTTGGATGGTGGCTGGACTTGGTTTGGGAGTGTTTGGTGCAGCACTTGCAACGCTCATCGCACAGGGGCTTTCAGCAGTGTTTTCATTTTTGATTTTCTTTAGACGGATGCGCTGGTATAAAAGTCAATTTGACTGGTTTGACAGGCATGAACTGTATTCCATGTTGCGGATTGCTGTACCTTCGGTTCTGCAGCAGTCTACTGTGTCAATCGGTATGATGATCGTACAGGCAGTTGTAAATCCATTCGGTACACAGGCACTGGCAGGTTATGCGGCAACGATGAGAGTAGAGAATGTCTTTGCCTTGATATTTGTATCTATCGGAAATGCAGTCTCACCGTATGTTTCCCAGAATCTTGGCGCAAAGAAAATGGATCGTATCAAAAAGGGATATCACGCGGCACTGGTGTTAGATCTGTGTTTTGCAGTTCTTGCTTTTGTAGTCATTGAAACACTGCATACGCAGATTTCTTCGTTATTTCTGGGTAAAGATGGATCCGCCTTGGCATATCAGGTGTCAGGGGATTATATGAGATGGCTCGGTTACTTTTTCATTTTCATGGGTATCAAGATGGCAACCGATGGAGTACTTCGTGGACTTGGAATCATGCGTCCGTTTCTCATCGCCAATATGGTAAACCTTGCGATCCGCCTGGCGGTTGCTTTGATTTTTGCGCCCCGGTTTGGCATTGCATTTGTCTGGCTTGCTGTACCGGCTGGCTGGTTTGCAAATTTTTTGATTTCCTATGTGGCACTTAAGAAGAGTTGTATTTAAGATTTACGATGTAGAGGAAGGGCATACATGTGGCGGGCATGGATGCGGTATTTAAAATAAGTCAGACAACATATAGAGATAGAATAATAAGGGCAAAAAATTCGCTTAAAGAATTTTTTGCCCTTATTTCGTTTTGCGGCATATAATTCTAAAGGATATAGAGTAGTAGGTAATTTTATACCCCACCTAATGTTATAAGCTATAGCTATAAAAGGGAAAACAGATCATTTATTTTCAAAGAAATGGAGGAACTGGCAATGAAAGGTTTTAACACAGGTGACGGTTATATGGGAATGGTAGATGGTGAATATATCTTATTTGCCAGCGAAGCGGATTATTATGATTATGTGAATGATTAGAGATGTGATTAATGGTGCTTAAAATGTGTAAAGAAAATTCCCATGTGTGCTATACTTTACTCATATCACGAAAAGGGGAATACTTATATGCCAAAAGGAACAAACCAAAAGCTAAAATTATACCGTCTCGCACAGATTATGCTGGAAAATACAGATGACGAACACTATATTACCATGCCGGAAATCATGGAAGAACTGGGAAAATACGAAGTGACCGCAGATCGCAAAACAATCTATGCAGATCTGCGTGATCTGTCTGTACTTGGGATCGAGGTAGAGGGCGAACCCATCGGCAACAGCTATCATTACCGCGTAGTCAACCGCCCATTCGAACTGCCGGAATTAAAGCTTCTGGTAGATTCCATCCAGTCTTCCAAATTCATTACAGAGAAGAAGACCAACACACTGATAAAAAAGCTGGAAAAGCTGGTCAGCAAATACGATGCACAGAGGCTGCAGCGACAGGTGTATGTATCCGGAAGAATTAAGACGATGAATGAAAGCATCTATTATACTGTCGATGCAATCCACAATGCGATTTCTGAAAATAAGAAGATCAAGTTCCAGTATTTCCAGTGGAATGTGAAGAAAGAGATGGAACTGCGTCACGGAGGAGCATGGTATCATATCAGCCCGTGGGGGTTATCCTGGGATGATGAGAATTATTATATGATCGGGTATGATGTAGAGGCGCAGCTGATCAAGCATTACCGGGTGGACAAGATGCTGCATATCCGGATGTCGGATGAATCCCGCGAGGGAAAAGAACACTTTAAGAAGCTGGATATGGCGGATTATGCCAAGAAGAGTTTCGGAATGTTCAGGGGAAAAGAAACGTCTGTAAAGATGCTGGTAAATAACAGCCTTGCGGGTGTGATCATTGACCGGTTCGGGAAAGATGTGATGATGATTCCGGAAGATGCGGATCATTTCCGGGTGAATGTGGACGTGCATGTGAGCAAACAGTTCCTGGGATGGGTATTCTCGCTGGGGGAAGCAGTTAAGATCATTGGACCGGATGAGGTTGTGGAGCAGATGCGGGGAGAGGCCCGGAGGCTTATGGAGCAGTATGGGGAGTAGGAAATGGATTCTGAATTAGCAAAGCAAGAACATGATTGTAAACTAGTACGAAAAATAAGTTGACAATCAAAGCGAAATACGATAAATTGTTAACCATAAACTGAAAAGGAAGGTTAACAATTTAATGAACACAAAAACAAAAAAATTATCCACCGTAAGTATGGTATTATGCGGAATGTTCGCGGCGCTGGTTGCCATAGGAGCATTTATCCAGATCCCGGTTCCATATATGGATTATTTCACACTTCAGTTCTTTTTCGTACTGCTTGCAGGATTGATTCTGGGGGCTGATAAGGGAGCAATATCTGTAGGATGTTATGTATTACTGGGACTTGTCGGAGTACCAATCTTTGCAGCAGGCGGAGGAATCGGATACATATTCCGACCAAGCTTTGGTTATCTGGTCGGATTCATTGTAAGCGCATATGTAACCGGAAAAGTATGCGAAAAGCTGAAAGCAAGTTACAAGAACTATCTGCTTGCCTGTCTTGCAGGATTTGTTGTGACATATGCAATCGGAATCGTGTATAAATTCATAATCTTGAACTTTTATGCACATACACCGGCAACGCTGGGCGTGATCTTTTTGTCCTGCTTCCCATTAGATATGCCTGGAGATTTTGTATTATGTCTGCTGGCAGCCGGTGTGGGACTTAGAATGCGGAAAAGCGGATTTTATCTGAGTTAATAAAAAAAGGGGCATGAGATTATGGCAAAAGGAATATTTGTGACGGGCACAGGCACAGATGTAGGAAAGACGTATGTCACAGCATTAATCGTGAAAAAGCTGGCGGATGCAGGAATCCATGCAGGCTATTATAAGGCTGCATTATCAGGTGCAGAGTCCATAGAAGAAAGTGACGCAGGCTATGTAAAGAAGATTGCCGGTATCACACAGGAAGACAGCAGCTTACTGTCATATCTGTATCAAAACGCAGTGTCTCCGCATCTGGCTGCCAGAATAGAAGGGAATCCGGTTGATACGGAAACGGTAAAAGCAGATTTTGACAGGGTAAAGAAAGAGTTCGATTATGTCACGGTAGAAGGAAGCGGCGGCATTGTATGTCCGATCCGCTGGGATGAAGAGCATGAGATCCTGTTGGAAGACATTGTGAAAATGCTGCATCTGAATACTCTGGTGATTGCAGATGCCGGACTGGGCACGATTAATGCAGTTGTCCTGACGGTAGAATACATCCGGAATCACGGAATGGATGTAAAAGGAATCATTCTGAATCATTACTCGGGTGGAGCGATGCAGGAAGATAATGAGAAAATGATCGAGAGATTGACAGGGGTACCGGTGATTGCCAGGGTAAGAGATGGTGACAGGGAGCTTGAGGTTGATCTGGAAGTGTTGAAAAGGTTGTATGACTGATGATGAGAAGAGGAAATTGACTGTGGTTGATTTCCTTTTTTGATGTATGGAAATAAAAAATAAGGTGAGAATATTATACCCCATCAACTGAATTATACTATACATATCAAAGGGAATAAAACAGAATTCCGAGAGATAAAAGTAATTATAAGACAACAAATCAAATTCAGATGAACACGTTTTTTAAGCGCGAAAGGAGCACACACAATGGCAAAAATATTTATCACCCTGATAGGAACAAAACACTACTTCGGAAATGATTTTCTGGAAAAAGGTATGAAGATCAGATTAGAAAAAGAACCGGATAATGAATACGACAAGGAAGCAATCAAAGTGACATATGAAGGTCTCGGAAAGATTGGTTATGTGGCAAATAGTTCTTATACAGTCATCGGAGAGTCTATGAGTGCAGGTCGTCTGTATGACAAGATTGGAGACACGGCATACGCGAAGGTGGTATTAGTTACACCGGCAGGAACAATCTGCAAGATTTGTAAAAAGAGTCTGAAAAGTGAACAGGAGGAAACAGCATGGATTACCTTGTGATAGATTTAGAAATGAATTTTTGGAATTCGATGAATATAAAAAAGAAACGAGCACCCCGCTTGAGCAACAGCTGTACGGTAACAAACCCATTTCTTTGTATAGAATATTACTTTATTTGATGATAAATGTCAATTGTATTAGAAGAAGTCGTAGAAATATGACTTCTTCTTGTACGTCAATGGTTAGCGAAGTATAATGAATATAAGAGATTTTCAGTAAATACATCGAAGAGGAAAATTGAAATGACAGAAGAAACAATCAAAGAAATATTAAAATTTCGAGACGACAGAGACTGGAAACAATTCCACAACCCGAAAGATCTGGCAATCTCCATTTCACTGGAGGCAGCAGAACTTCTGGAAGTATTCCAGTGGAGTGGCGCAGATGTCTTAAATGAAGGAAAACAGGAGAAAATAAAAGAAGAACTGGCGGATGTTGTGAATTATTGTGTCTTGCTGGCAGATGCTTGCGGACTGGATCTGGATGAGATCGTGCGGGAGAAGATCAGGGTGAATGCAGAGAAGTATCCGGTGGAGAAGGCTAAGGGGAAGAGTGCGAAGTATGATAAACTGTGATGGAATAGGGGGGGCATAGAAAATAGTCATTGACAGACATTTATACATGAATTATTATTTTATTAACGCAATGCGTCTGGAAGGTGATCTAATGAGTCGAGGAAAAGAAGTAAAAGAATTACGGGAAAAAATGGGAATGAACAGGAGAGAGTTTAGTGATTATTATGGTATACCGTATCGTACTGTTCAAGATTGGGAAGCTGAGAAGAGAGAACTTCCGGAATATCTTTTACGTTTGATGAAATATCGGGCGGAAGTGGAAGATATGATGAAAAATAAGTCGTAAGACTTATTTTTTTGGATAAAGAATAACGCAATGCGTGTAGCGCGATGAAAGTTGGAGAGGTTAAAATGAAAAGAAAAGTAAATGTAATAGAAGATTTAGATGGAAAGAAAACGGTTTTTATTCATGATATTCTTTTCAAAGGGAAGCGGGCGGTGAAATGGGATGAGGTCGAAAAGTATTTAAGGCAATATGTTGGTGACATTTGTACTATTGATGATAGTAATGAAGTTATTTACATAGGAGCAGACTTGCCAGATGAATATGCACATTCCAACTACACACATATTTTAAAAGGAGCAAATGCCAAAGCAAAGGCCAATGCTGCGCAGGGATTGCCAGAGCTTATTAAAATAGCTGATGGAAAGAAATTTACTGAGAATTATAAAGTAAAACATAATGTAGATGCCATGTATGGTTGGTATCGTTATTCATCGAGATTTGCTTTACCTGTGTTTGGTGAAGATGGAGAAATTACACGATATAATGTGTTTAATGTAATTATGATCATCAGACATGCCAGAGATGGGAAAAAGTACCTTTATGATATAATAAATATAAAAAAAGAAACGAGCACCCTTTTCCAGTCCGAAGACATTACTCAGTAAAAAACCCATTTCTTATATATAATATTAACCTGTTTGTTAATGAAAGTCAACTACAAAAAATGAAAAGATGAAAGTTGTATAGGCAGGCACGGTACAGTATAATTAATATATCGCTTTAACTCAAAAACATAATGTAAGGAGCACCCCTATGTCCACACCCCATAAAGAAAAAATAATCCGCGTCCTTCAACTTTTCCAGACCACCGATGAGAAGACGCCGATGAATGCAGTGCAGATAAGCCAGAAACTGGAAGAAGAATACGGAATGGAAAATGTACACCGTACATCCATTTATGACGATGTGCGTTTGTTACAAAGCTGCGGTTATCCGATTAAGCAGGCAGAAAATTCACATAAAGGATGGTATATGGAGAAACATTTGCTGGAAGACTGGGAAATTAAGCTGATGTTAGATTCGGTGCAACAGGCAAGGTGTGTGTCCGTTCACGAAGCGAATGAGATTCGAAATAAGCTGTTAAATCTGACGAGTCAGAGAGGACGAAGCAGATTTTCGCATATGATTATGCCGCTGCCCGGAAATGTCAGGGGTGTCGGTCAGACCGTTAGATAATGGAAAGTATAAAGCGGTATTTAAAAAGATGGACAGCGTGACATTGGTTGGCTGGT
>ERZ791809.991-NODE-991-length-17326-cov-4.259163_pt1 | contig 17326 bp, 14 predicted proteins | sample MGYA00509946_ERZ791809 | MGnify/ENA primary metagenome ERZ791809 (study PRJEB30046, sample SAMN00791993) | human gut metagenome | study: EMG produced TPA metagenomics assembly of the A metagenome-wide association study of gut microbiota in type 2...
CATTTCCACCAGCGTATTCATGTTGCGTTCTTCCTCCGGCCCCTCAAAGACGATATAAGCCACAAGGGCGCAGTACAGAAGGGTTTCCGCTTTCGTCCAGAACTCGTCACCTTCTTTGCCGTCTCCTTTGGTATTGGCAATCAGGGCGTTGACGAACTTCAAAACATCGCTTTCCGTCTTGATATAGGCCATGGGGTTGTAGTGCATGGATTTTGAAAAATCAATGCTGTTGAACACCTTGACCTTGTAGCCCTTCTTCTTTTGCAGAAAATAGCCGCATTGGGAGAGTGTGCCGCCCTTTGGGTCTACCACCACATAGGAAGAATGAGCCTGCAAAAGCTGGGGCGTGAGCCAGAAACGGGTCTTACCCGAGCCTGACGAGCCGATGACGCAGGCGTTCAGATTGCGGGCGTTGGCCGGGATTTTGGGCCGGGTGTTCATGGTCAAGAACTCCGTCCCGGTCAGGATGACATTATTTTCAAACTTGGGGTCAACAAATGGCTTTATATCTGCCTCTGTACCCCAGCGGGCCGAGCCATATTCCATATCCCGGCGAAATTTCCGGGCGTTTTTGATTTTGGACTGTACCACGAAATACAGTATCACGGCCCCAGCTACACCTACGGCAAGGTCAAGGAGGCCCAGCCCCGGTGCATAGCTCTGAAATACCGGGCCGATGGTCTTGACCATGCCGAACAGCTTTTCTCCGAGGTTGGCTCCCGCCGCCATGCGGTAGGCTGTGCCGCACTTGGAGAAAAACCAAAAGGCTATGAGATAAGGGAAATATGGAAGTACATATTTCTTGAGTTTCTTACTTACCGTTCCTCCTTCACCGCCTCTCTGACCTGTTCTTTCTGCTTTGGCCTTGCCGCAATCTGCTCTACGAATTGTCGAAGCTGACCGAGGATAGATGGCCTATCCTGACTGCGGCCCATGACCTTTTCCGTATATTTGCCGAAAGCCGCTTGAATGGCGTCGGCCTGATCTGCCTTGAAAAACAGCAAATAGTGGCCGGGGCCGGTCTTGTGGAAAGCGTAGTCCACATGGAACTCCTTGGCGATACGGTCAAAATCCTTGGGCGCCCCCACATATTTCATGGCGTTTTTACCGCCGTGGTGGTTCATCAGTTTCCGCACGCTCTGCCGACCCTTGGGCCGTTTGGCAGCTTCTTGCTGTTTTGCAATTTCCGCAAATACCTTTTTGCAGGCCGCAGCCAGCACCTTACCCGAAAGTTTGGCCGCCTTCACGGATATAGCGATTGTCCGTTCTTCTACATATTCCTGCATACTGCCTCCTTTCCTCCGAGTGGGTCAGAAAACCGGACGCCCCGGAACATCGCCCGGAAGGGAGAGCCTCGGGCCAAGTTGGCCCGAGGTCTACCGTTCCTCATGGAAAGGCCCCGCCTTCTCCTTGTAAGGAGTAGGTGGGGCCTCCTTAAACTGTTTGATTGCCGCCAGGATAGAATGGGTTTCCTCCTTTTCGTCCCGGGCGTGGACTTTGGAAATACGGTACTCGTCTGGAATATCGTCCAGCCCGGTATAGTGCTCCACAAAGTTACTCCGATTATCCGCCACATAGCCGCCGGGAGCGAAGTGGCCGCCGTCATTGATACGAATATCCCGCCCGTATGCTTCATAGTCGATGTAGTCAATCAGGTGTTCAGGCACCTGCATAGCCTCAAAATCCTGAATATACATACGGCCCAGTTCTTCTTCGCTGTTGACATCGGAGTAAAAATCGAAGCAGTCAAGGTTCTGTGTCAGGTTGATTAAGTCCTTGACGCTGCTTGTGTACTCCCCAGCATCCATGACCGCCTCCAGCTTTTCCAGCTCGGCCGGGGTCATTTCTTCCAGAAGATGTGCTAAGTAATTGAGCTCGTCAAGGCTTTCATATTCCCCGAGATGGTCAGTCAGCCCCAGAATATCGCTGTCATAGTCGGTAATGAAATACTCCTCATACTGTTTTCCGTCTATACCAATCCGGGAAAAGAGGGCCTGCACTTCCTCAACAGTCGTAGGAAATTTTAGATATTCCCCAGCCCCGGCCCCTCGCTCCGGGTAGAGCCCCAGATTGGTCACATAGGCTTCAAACATCGTGGCGGCCCTGCTGGTTGACTGTCAGGATACCGTCAAGGGTAGTGGCCGTGATGTTCAGCCGCTTGGCTACGGCAATATCGTTTTTCACATCCTCGTCCACCTCGTCACCGCAGACCACAAGTACATGAGAGCGGCGCAGCATATCCCGGCGCATATCAATCCCGTTTTTGTGTTCCTCCGGGATAGCGTCGTTGATGAACAGTGGCAGATAAAGAATAGGGCAAATAGGAGAAAAGCCCGCCTCGTATGCCATGCGGCAATAGCGGGCGGCCAGCTCCATATCGGTATCAGGATCGCCGCACCATGCGGCGGTAATATACGCTAAAGGTCTTTTCATGGTTTTGTACCTCCGTTTCTACATATTAAAAAGAGCCAGACAGAGGAGCCCAACCCCTCCGCCCCTTCCCGTGGGAAGGGGAACGGCTCAAAGGAATATATATCCCCGTCGCTTGCCGCCTGAAAGCATAACCGGGAGAAATCCGTCAAGGGTGCCTTTGGCACCGCCCATGGCGGCTTTGGCCCTTGACTGATTTTCCCGGATATGCTACCTGAAAACCGGCGACGGGGAATATTTAATATCCTTTGAGCTTCGGGGTGCGGGGCAGAGCCCCGCATACTGCCTCGGGCCAAGTTGACCCGAAGAAGCGTTACTTTTCCTGCTGGGCGGCCTTTTTCTCCGGCTTGGCCACTTCCTTCTGCTGGCCCTTCCAGTCATCCAACAGCTTGATAATCTGGTCTTTCATTTCCCTCGGAGTGGTTTCCTTCCCGAAGTATTTGCCCAGTTCTGCACCAGTTAAAATCACTTTGTCTACCTCCTTTTTATCCTCCATCATAATTCCGTCGATCACATCGCCATTCAGAACGCCCTTCTGGTCAAGCTCCCTCATGCGCTGGGCCTGCGAGAGCGAAGGGGCCGACTGCTGGCCTTCAATGGCAACGGCGATATACCTCTGATTTTTGGGCTTGATATAAGCCAGCTCCACCGCCGGGGTAAATTTGATTTGCCCGGCGTCCATCATTTTCTGCAAATCAGGAACAAGGTCATTGAGCTTGATATAGCGCTGTACCTGTTTGACCGTCATTTTGTTGCGCTCGGCTACGATCTCATTGGAGCGCCGCCCGGCGTCCTTCGGGTCAAGTTGGCCCGAAGTGGCCTCCTTGGCTCCTTGGTGCTTGATGGCCTCCAACTGCATTTTCAGGGCCTTGGCCCTTTCACTCGGCAGGATATTTTCACGCTGGTTGGTATTGTCCTCCACCATCTGCGTGATGGCCTGCTCGTCTGTCAGGTCACGGACGATACAAGGCATATCCACGAAGCCCGCAAGTTCGCTGGCCTTCTGGCGGCGGTGGCCCGATACGATTTCATACCCGCCGTCCTCACGGGGACGGACGATAGCGGGCTGGGTCACGCCCTTATCCCGGACGCTGGACACCATGGCCTTCATTTCCTCGTCATTACGGACTTGGAAGGGATGATTTTTGAAGGCGTGGAGTTCGGACAGCTTGATATAAACAATCTGTTCCTCCTTGCCCGGGCGTGGAGCCTCGGCGGGAGCCGCAGGTGTTTCAGCCTGAACGGGAGCCTTTACCTCCGGTGCACCCTTAGCGGGACTGGGAGCCTTGGGGGCTTTCTCTGTCTTTTCGGAGGGAGCGGCCTTTTCCGTTTTTCCCGGCTGTGCAGATTTCTGTACTGCCTTATCCTTCTTGCTGGGCGCTTCTTTCTGTGCGGGAGCGGCAGCCTTGTACTTGTCGGCCTTGGGCGGTCGGCCCCGGCGCTTCGGTGCCTGTTCTTGCTCTTTGGACTTTTCCTGCTTCGGCCCGTCCTCCTTGGTCGGCGTAGGGGAAGTCCCTTTGTCCGGGGCCTTTGCCTCCTGCTGGGCGGCGGCCCGCTCCGTGGCCTTCTTCTCGGCCATGATTTCAGAGAAGTTAAAGACCGACACGCTGGCGGCCTTTTGCTCCTTGGGAGCGTCTGCGGTCTTGTCCTGTGCTGGAGCCTCCTGTGCGGGAGCTTCGGCCTTATCCGGGGTTGGAGCCTCGGGAGCGGACTGCTCCTGCTTGGAAACCTGTGCGTCCACTTCGGGCTGGGCCGGGGCAGGGCCAGAGCTCGGCCCGGTTGCGTCAGTTACGATTTTTGCTTTTTCATCGGCCATTCGCATTTCCTCCTTCTTATTTGATGGCATGAAAAAAGGGCCTGACTTTTTGCAGTCAAGCCCCGCTTGTAGGGATACCTCCTTCCTCTGCCTATGAAAAAACCGCCCTGTGTCTCATTAGGGCGGTAATTTCAGTAGGTTGGCAGTCCATATTTGGTTGTTTTATTGTGTATCCCTTTGTCCACCGACGCAACTGTCAGTTGATAAAAACATTGTGAGGGAGCAAAACGTTACTTCTTTACAGCGTTGACAGTGCAGAAACGGACAGATATAATAGCAGCAGGTTAAATCGAAGGAAAGGTTTGGAAGAAGAAATTGGAAAGAAAATACGATTTGACAAAGGGAGATGTCTTCCAGACGATCCTGATGTTTATGCTGCCGATCCTGGCAGGAAATGTATTTCAACAGCTGTATTCTGCTGTGGATACGATCATCGTGGGACGTACCCTTGGTTCTGATGCGTTGGCGTCAGTAGGAAGCATCGGGAGCCTGCAGTTTCTGGTGTTTGGATTTTGCTCTGGTCTTGCGGGCGGTGTGACAGTTGTGACATCTCAGTTTATTGGCGCTGGGAAAACGGAAAATGCGAGACGTTCCACAGCAGTGATCTATATGATCTGGGCGGTGGTTTCCCTGCTTTGTACCGTGGTAGGTATTGTTTGCCTGCCAGGGCTTTTGCATATTTTGAATATGCCGGAAAATCTGTTTCAGCGTGCGTATGCTTATCAGCTGGTCTGCTTTATCGGACTTGGAGGACAGCTTTTATACAACGTGGAATCAAGCCTTTTGAGGGCGATTGGAAACAGTAAAGTACCGCTTATTTTTCTGATCATTTCCTCTGTGTTGAACATTATATTGGATTTTGTGTTTATTCTGGTGTTTCATATGGATGTGGTCGGAGCAGCTGCAGCGACGATTCTGGCCCAAAGCCTTTCCGGGGTCGGCTGTCTGATCTACAGCTTTCGGAAATATCCGCAGCTGCGTGTCAGAAAAGAAGATTTTAAAATATCATTTGCTTTCTTAGCGGATCATCTCCGGGTAGGGCTGCCGCTTTCGATTCAGGACTCCATTACGGGCGTCGGAATGATGGTATTTCAGAGTGCATTGAACGGGATGGGTGCAGATGCGATTGCGGCATACACTGCATGTAATAAGCTGGAAACCTTTGTCGTGATGCCGATGTATTCGATCGCAGTTGCCATGGTAACGTTTACAGCACAGAATTTTGGTGCGAAGCAATATCAGAGAATTCGAAAAGGAATGAAGGTTTCCCTTTTGAGCTGTCTCTTTTTCAGTGTTGTGGTAGGCGGATTGATCATTGTGTTCTGTAAGCCGCTCGTTTCGATTTTCGTTGGAAGCGGTGCAGTAGAGGTGATCCGGCTGTCCAGGATTTACAACAATATTGAAGCCAGCTGCTTATGGTGTGCGGCGCTGTTGTTCACCTACCGGGGCGCGGTGCAGGGAACCGGAAATACGAAGATCCCGATGATGGGCGGATTTTTGGAGCTTCTCATGCGTGTTTTTGCAGCACTTTGTTTAAGCCGTATCTGGGGCTTTCCGGGACTGGCAATGGCCTATCCGCTGGCGTGGATATTTGCGGCACTGTTAAACATGTGGTATTATCGAAAGCTGGACAAAAATGATTTTCAGTGTACCAGAACTTCATTAATATGAAGAAGAATATGTTCCATGAGATAGAGGAGGACGAGTTGCTCGTCCTCCTTTGTCATGTCGGAAATCGGCTGCAGGAGAGTGATGTGGAGAATTGAGGTATCCAGAGAGCTTTCCGTAACTGCAAAGGCACAGAGGCATTCTTTGCCAAATACGGAAACCTGCGCCTGAATATCACCGGTCATAACTTGGTCATAGGAGCTTTTCAGGCGATCCAGAATATCAAAAATCGCATAGACGGTCATACGCCGCGGACAGCCTAGATCCTGTTTGAGCGTGAACATGAGAGAGCCCTCCTATTACATTTTCCAATGAAAACTGGCGTTTTTTGCTTTTTTCAATGCTGCAGATTTACAGCGGCCGCAGCGTGCCTATTATTTCGGCAAGCACATTGCTGGAGTTATCAATATTTTCTTCGGATGTGCTTGCACCGACGATATAGGGGACACCGTCGATATCAGCTGCAGCGAAGATAGAAATATCGGAATCGTGAGAAACGATCCGAAATTTCCAGATAATATCGTCTTCACGGCTTTCTGTCATGATCTCCGAAAGGGAAGCGCCGGAGACATCTTCCCAGATGCCGGAAAGGTAAGCAATACATTCGTCTGCGTTTTTTCCGGCAGAAAGTCCCTGCTCCACCTCAATATATTCCTCTTCGTTGGAGGAAAGGAAAAGAAGGAGGGCGGTTCCGCTGTTGCCGTTTGGAAGCGTAAAGCTGCTGCGTCTTGTGCTGCTGATCTGAGTGGAATCCGTGATACATTGGATGCCTGCAGCGGTGTCGCAATAGCGCTCGTAGGTAATATCCACAGGACCATTTATACGAAAGGATGTCAGACTGTTGTAAATCTGTGTGTGGTCTGTTTCGGAATCCTTTGGATAGGAGCCGACGAGTAGATATGCGCCAAAGTCATTCCTTCCTTCTACTGCAAGCAGGACATGCTGCAGGGTGGTCTGGCTGGAATCTGTGCCCTGGAAGAAAATCTGGTAAGCGGACTGTCCGCCGAAATCGTCCGGTCCTGCGGTCAGAATCATGGCGTCGGTAAGACCGTAGCCCTCTGCGTAGGAGGAAACAATATCCTCCCGGTAGTTTTCGATGTCGGCAAGGGAATAGATCGGAACAATTGTAGCCCAGTTGAAGCTGGTTTCGATCCGGCAGTTTCTGGCATTGTTGGTAAAAGTAAAACCATCATCTGAAACGCTATACTCTGCCGGAACGTCGATGGTAGCATTTAAAATTCCGAGATCATAGGTGACAATTTCCGTACCGGTGCTGTCGTTTGAATCGTCGGAGGAAGGATCGTCCGGTGCGTCTGAATCCTGCCCGGGCGGGGTTTGAGAGGGCGTCGGCGTATCCGAACCGGGAGGTGCAGATGCAGAAGAAGGATTCATGGACGAAGCAGAGTTTGTGTAGCTGGTATTTTTTCCGGATTTTCCGGAAAGGGGCAAAAAGAGGACGAGGGCGACTACCGCGACCAGAGCGCCGCCAAGAGCGACTGCCAGAAGCGGATTTTGTTTCAGATGTGCCGACAGGACAGCAAAAAATGTGGCAGGTCGGGAAGACAACGCGCCGGTACATTGCTGCGGTGCGTTTGCCGTTGATCCGGGGGATGGCGATTGTGCCGATGCAGTTGCGACATCCCCGTTCAGCGCGCAGATAAAGGCTTCCATGCTCATGAAGCGGTCTTCCGTACGGATGCTGAGCGCCTTCAGAATTGCCTGTTCGATTGCAGGGGAAATGGAGATGCCAAGCTCGGAGGGGCGTTTGAGGGTATCGCCGTGAATCCGTTCGATGGAATCCGGCGGAAGAACTCCGGTGATGCAGCGATAAAGCGTTGCACCCATGGCATAAACGTCTGTCCAGGGTCCCTGATTTCCATGGGAAGAGTATTGCTCCTCCGGGGCATAGCCATGCTTTAGAATAACGGAAACGCTTTTCCCATCACCGGAAGCAAAGCGCGCTGCGCCGAAGTCCAGAAGCCTGCTGTCACCGTCGGCGGTCAGGTAAATGTTGTCCGGGCTGATATCCCGGTGTAAAAGCTGCATGGAGTGGACAGAAACGAGCGCGTTCATAACAGGCAGCAGGATTTTCAATGCTTCTTCGCAGGAAATTTTTTCCCCGTGCGCAGCAAGACAGGCTTTTAGACTGGTGCCGTTCACGTATTCCATGACGAAGTATGCGGTGTTGTTTTCCCGGAAATAGTTCTGGACGGAAACGATATTCGGTGTGTTCTGGAGCTTTGCCAGAATGCGTGCTTCCTCCAGAAAACGTTCCATTCCGGATTGATAATCCTTTTCCTGATGACTGGTCAGAACGACAGTATAGCGATCGGTATTCCGGGTAGCCATGGCGGAGGGCATATATTCTTTGATGGCGACTTTGATTTCGAGGGTCAGGTCAAAGCCGAGGTAGGTAATGCCGAAGCCGCCGATGCCGAGGACTTTGCCGATCAGGTAACGGCCGTTTACAATTGTGCCCAGGGGAAGGGCGAGATAGGGCTGCTGCTTTGTTTCATCGAACCCGCAGACGGGGCAGACCGTGCCGGGTTCTTTTTCGGAAAAGCAGCCGTAACAGATACGTTCGGGATTCATAGTTCCTCACATTCCGCCGCAAAAGCGGCTTTTGATGATAGACAGTTGTAAAATGTTCCGGTGTATTAGGAAAAGACTGGCGAGATCGCATCGGGACGGCTGATGCAGGTCAAGACGAAAAGCGTCTCATCGATGCTGCGGATGCGTTCCGTATGGCGAAACAGCAGCCCTGCGAGCCAGTCTGTAGAAACGGCAGAAGAACTGATCCGGCGGTATCAGGTGCAGCTTGATTATTATGCGCAGGCACTTGAGCGTCTTACTGGAAAGAGCGTGAAGGAGAAGCTGATCTATTCCTTTGCCCTGTCAAGGGAGATCCGGCTTTGGTGATAAGGCTGTCAGTCCAGGGATTCTAAAAATTTACAGATATAAGGAAGAGCAGCACCACAGGCAATCGGTATGCCGGCACAGGAGGCAGTGGATATAAAATGCCGGTCAGTTGGAAATGCACTTGCCTTTTGGATCTTTGATAACAATAGATCAATATCATTGTCTGTAATATAAGGAGCAATACTGCCACCGAGAATTACGTCATAATCAATAACCATGTGGAGATTATCTATTGCAATAGTCAGCGCAGAAAGATAAGAGAGCCAGCGTTCTTCATAGCTGTGCTCTTTTTTTCTCAGATGAAGGAAAAAATCCTCAAGAGTTTCATCCCCCTCAAGAAGGGCAGAAACAGAGCAGCAGGTTTCCATACATCCGCGCTTGCCGCAATAGCAGGGCTTTCCGTCTGGTATAATTGTCATATGTTCAAAAACACCGCTTTTTAATTCACTACCCTTCAGGAATTTTCCATTTACAATAAGAGCACCACTCAGATTTTCCCGTATATGAAAGAATATTGCATTTTTCTTTTCCGGCTGCTGCCATAGCTCCAAGGTAGCTGCGGCTTCAGCATCGTGGATCATTGTGCAGGGAAAGGGAAGATATTTGGAAATGGAACTTACGGTCAGACCGGTACAATTTAGGATTTTTCCATAGGTAACTGTTTTTCCATCCGCAGAGATCAGTCCCTGCAGTACGATACCGATACCCAGAATAGAAGAAGATGGGTATGCAAGTGAAGTCAGGAAATGAGTCAGCTTTTCACCCAGCAGTTCAAAATAATCCAGTGTATTGGAAAAGGGAACAGCGTATTGGATAGTGTGGAGCAGGGTTCCTCTCAGGTCAATAGCTGCCATGGAAAGCGTATGAAGACGGATTTCAATTCCGATGGAAATCCGGGCATCATAGATACAGGATATAATCTGCGCCTTACGTCCGCCGGTAGAAGCGAAGGAGCCATTTCTTTCGATCAGACCAGAGGCTTCCAGACTCTGCAGCTGCTGGGATACCGTTGGTAAGCTGAGCGTTAGCTGGTATGCAATGTCCTGCTTGGAAATACGTTGTGTTTTGTAGATCAGCTCATATACCCGCTTGCGGGTTATGGGATTTAGTTGACCATTCATAAGGGTAAAGCTCTCTTTCTAAAAATTATACAGATGCTTTGTTCAGAATAACACATCCTGTTGCAAATAGCAAGCTTTGTATATAATGCACAAAAAAATATATAATTTTTTTGATTATATGTCATTGACTAATAAAAAATATTCATATAAACTTATAGCATAAACTTTTGCAAAATGAATTTGCAAAAGCAGTTCGCAAAAGGAGGGAAGCGAGTGGATACAGCAAGAGAGTTACCAAAAAAGATGAAAGCAATTGTTGCTTATGCACCGGGCGATTACAGATTTGAGGTCGTGGATACCCCAAGAGCAGGAGAGGGTGAAATGATCCTGAAGGTAGAAGCCTGTGGGATCTGTGCAGGTGATGTGAAGGCCTTCCATGGTGCAAAGAGCTTCTGGGGCGGTGATGGGAATCCTCCCTATATTAAGGCACCTATGATTCCGGGTCATGAGTTTGTTGGCAGAGTTGTGGAAATTGGTGATAAGGTCAAGGGAAACTGGAAAATTGGGGACAGAATCTGTCCTGAGCAGATTGTTCCCTGCGGCGAATGCATGTTCTGTAAAACCGGAAGACACTGGATGTGTGAAAAGCACGATCTTTTTGGCTTCCAGAATAATGTAAATGGCGGTATGGCTGAATATGTACGCCTGACGAAGGAAGCGCTTCCATATCTGGTACCCGCAGATATGCCTGTTGAAAAGGCTGCTCTGATCGAGCCATATGCATGTGCATTTCATTGTGTGGACAGGGCACAGCCAAAGACGACAGACTTTGTGGTGCAGTCAGGAGCAGGAACACTGGGACTTGGAATGATAGGAGCGCTGAGACAGGCAAATCCTAAGTGCCTGGTAGTTTTGGATATGAACGATGAGCGCTTGAAAAAAGCAAAGGAATTTGGGGCGGATATCGTCATGAATCCGGGGAAAGAAGATGTGGTGTCCAAGATTAAGGAGATGACAGGCGGATATGGCTGTGACATCTATATTGAAGCAACCGGACATCCATCAAGTGTACAGCAGGGACTGGACTGTATCCGTAAGCTGGGACGCTTTGTTGAATTCTCTGTATTTGGAGAAAAGGTATCTGTGGACTGGAGCATCATATCTGACAGAAAAGAATTGGATCTTCTTGGTGTACATCTGAGTCCCTACTGCTATGATACGGTGATCGAATGGATTGACAATGGAAAGCTGCCGACTGCCGGAGTGGTAAGTCATAAATTCCCGTTAGAGAAGTGGGAAGAAGGATTTCATCTGGCACAGACCGGAGAAGATGGAGCAATGAAGGTTGTTCTGGTACCGGGAATGGAGGGATAGCATGCAAAGAATTCTCAATGATCCGGACAATATTGTAGACGAGATGCTGAGCGGTTTTCTGAAAGCCAATAGTGATATAGTAGAAGCCACGGAAAATAAGCGGGTTGTTAAAGCCAGATGCAAAGGCGAAGGAAAGGTTGGCGTGATCACCGGAGGCGGCTCCGGGCATAAACCGGCATTCATTGGTTATGTCGGAGAAAATATGTGCGATGCTGCGGCAGTTGGTGAAATCTGTTCTTCCCCTACAGCAGTTGCCTTTCTTGATGCGGCCAAATGTGCAGATCAGGGAAAAGGAGTGGCATGTCTCTATGGAAATTATTCCGGGGATAACATGAATGTAAAAATGGCTGTGAAAATGGCACAGAAGCAGGGTCTGACAATAAAGACGGTGATCGCCAATGATGATGTGGCCAGCGCTCCTAAGAATCAGAGAGAAAAAAGAAGAGGAGTTGCCGGGGAGATCTTTATGTGGAAATGTGGTGGTGCCAAGGCTGCAATGGGCGGTTCACTTGACGAGGTGATCGATGCAGCACAAAAGGCAATTGACCATACGAGAAGTATTGGTATTGGTCTGACACCATGTACACTTCCGGCAGTGGGACATCCCAATTTTGAGATCAAGGATGGCACTATGGAGGTAGGGATAGGACACCATGGAGAGCCTGGAATAGAAGTGTGTGAGCTGGAAACGGCTGATAAAATGGCAAAGAGAATGACAGATATCATCCTGCCAGACTATCCTTTTGAAGCAGGTGATGAGGTTGCAGTGCTGATTTCCGGGCTTGGGGCGACGCCGGTAATGGAATTGTATGTATTATACAATGAGGTGGAAAAGCTTCTGCAGGAAAAAGGAATTGCAGTCTACAGAGCATATGTGGGAAATTATTTCACATCATTAGATATGATGGGTGCAACGCTTACATTAATGAAGCTTGATGAGGAATTAAAGGAGCTCCTTGATATGCCTGTTAATACAGTAGGATTGAAGCAAAAAGGGAAGGAGAAGGGATGAAAGCGTTTCATAACAAGGATGGAAAGCCTGTTCTGATGAGGATGGTCAGTGGAATTAAAGAAAATAAGGATTACCTCGGTGAAATTGACGGCCTGATCGGAGACGGTGACCATGGGATGAATATGAATAAAGGCTTTAGCCTGTTTCAGCAGCGGTTTGAAAAGGAAACGTTTGATCTGAGTGAAGGCCTGAGAGAGCTGGGGATGATCCTGCTTAATGAAATCGGCGGTTCCATGGGTCCGATCTATGGAACTGTATTTATGGCAATGGCAGACGAAGCAGACGGAAAAGATGAGATTACAGTTTCAGATCTGTACCAGATGCTGGATCAGGCGAAAAAGGAGCTGGAAGAGCTTGTTGGAGCAAGAACAGGAGATAAAACGCTGATGGATACACTGACACCTGCAGTGGCGGCTTTGGAAAAAGCCGGCCAGGAGGGTGCGGATATGCAGACTGCCCTTGTACAGATGAAAAAGGCTGCAGAGAGTGGAAGAGATTCCACGAAGGATATGATAGCAAAATTCGGACGTGCCAGCAGACTTGGGGAACGGTCAAGAGGTGTACTGGATGCCGGGGCTGTATCCTGCTGTATCCTGCTTCAGAGCTTTGCAGACGGTATAATGGAGGTGATCGGGTGAAACTTGCAATTGGCTGTGATGAAGCAGCATATCAGCTGAAAAAGACGATAATGGAGCATTTGTCTGATATCGGTGTTGAATATGAAGATTACGGAGCGGCAGAGGGAGAAACTGTTTTATACCCGGATATAGCAAGGAAGGTAGCTGAGGCAGTAGCAGAAGGAAAATATGAGCGGGGCATTCTGGTTTGCGGAACTGGAATCGGAATGGCTATTACGGCCAATAAAGTCCCGGGGATACGGGCAGCAGTCTGTCATGACCCGTATTCTGCAGAGAGAGCCAGAAAAAGCAATGACGCACAGATCCTCTGCATGGGAGAAAGAGTGATCGGGAAGGAGCTGGCTAAATGCCTGGTTGATATCTGGCTAAAAGCAGAGTTCTCTGGCGGAGGATCACTTCCCAAGGTGAAACGGATCGGAGAAGTGGAACAATACTATTTTGACAAAGTAAAAAAACAAGCATCTGATTGACATTTTCTGCTGCATGGAATATACTATGATTAATAAATGAAATTAAATTTCAAATAATGAAATTTGAGAAACAAGTGAGGTGAAGGTATGAATTATCATATTTTGGATTCGCTCGATTTAAGGGCATTTGACAACAGGGAGAAGGATTATGGGGTACATAATTATTTGGAAACGCTTGGGTTTGTTCCAGATGCTGTTACCCTGCTGGAATGCTCTGTAGAACAGGTTCATTCCTATAACGGGATCATTGATAATGCGACAGTGCCTTACCTGTGGACATGCGAAAGAGAAATGCCGGGTGGTAACGTCTGGAGTCAGAGGCAGCTGTACGGATTGGTAGAGGAACTGCATAAGGCAGGAACCAAATTTTTCTTTGGTGCACTTGCCCAGCCGAATATACATGATGAATACAATACCAGAGCAGAATGGCTTATGGAGCATGCAGATGAATATGATATTTTCATCATGACAAGGGATGGCGGTTCCTTAAGGAATAGTACAGGATCCATTAATCCGCTGAGAAGGCTTCCGGATGGACGCTACTATGAAGATGTATTTCTGGAAGATCTGATCAGGTATCTGGAGGATTTTCATATGGATGGCTTTCTGGCAGGGGATGGCTGGTGCGGTCTTGGCGTTATGCTGAAGGATGGAGATTTCCATCCGGATATGATCGATCAGTTTGAAACCTGGTCAGGAATAAAGGTTAAGGGTGAGAAGACGTCTGAACAGGCAGACTTTATCTGGAATGATCCCGGGAATCGGTCTCTTTGGATGAAGTTTTATGCGCAGAGGTGGGCTTCTTTCTTTAAAAAAATGAAACAGGGATTGGAAAAGCATGGAAAAGAATTTGTTTCCATGGATCCATGGGCAAGAGGAGCTGTAGATGCAATTTATGACTACGGTGTGGATTATAAGCTGTTGTCCGAAAGCGGTGTGGGTGCAGTCTGCATCCAGGCAAGAGAGGAAAACTGGGGACACAGAGGCGGTGAGTGGCTGTATGTTTGGGAAGCCGGTGAAATTGTCAGCTTTGTGACAAGCAGGGCATATGCACCGGATCTGCATCTGTACTGGGCAATTGCCACCTGCAATGCACCGGAGCACTGGATTGCAGTTAAGGATATGCCAAATGCGCTGGAAAGACAGTCATTGTCACTGCCAAGTACAACCTTTATCAATGAGGAAGGAAATTATGTCCGCGCAACAGAGGGACTACAGTTTATTTTTGGAACAGACCTGGAGAAGCAGGACTGGAAATTCCTGAAGGACAGATGGGATATAGGATTTGAAGAACCCATTCTGAAAACAAACGGACCTGTGCTTGTATTTTCAGATGCAGTGTATCAGTATCATTTGGACAGGGGCGAACGGTGGGAGCTGACAGCTCCGGGATTAAGAGCCATTATGGCAGGTGCATCGATCCACTGTGCTGTTAACAGTAAGAATCTGAAGAAAAGTAACGCAGACGGATACGTTCTTGTCAATCCTATGGGAATCACCAATGAAGAGGTTGAGGCACTTCTTGAGAAGAACAGGCAGGGAGCCGGGATCGTTGTGATCGGAAATACCGATAATGAATATCTGATCCGCGAGCTGGGACTGAAAAGAGCGGAAGCGAAGGAAGCTGACTGTCTCTGTCTGGATCAGGAAGCAATAGAGAAATACTGGAAGGGCATTGACTGTGATGCACTGGCCTGTGTAAAGGATGGTAAGTTTGTAGAACAGGTTGTTTCTGTAAAGCCGGTTTATAACACCAAAAGCAGAACGGAAGACAAGGCACTGTTCCAGGCAGTAGATGCACAGGTGCTTATAGGGCTTCAGACAGAGGCTGGGATTTATGCAGGTACAACGATAAGGAAAACAGGGGAGAATACAGGATTACGAATGTATGTAAGTCGTTCCTATGAATGGCCAAAGACCCTGGCAAGGTGGAATTTTAAATTCACAATGAGAAGCTTTGCGGAAGAATTACCGGATGATGTAGATAGATTGAATGCACATTTAATGAACAGGGTATGCGGAAATATTGCTCATGCGTCAGAAGGACAGATTTATCAGTATGAGATACATGAGGATGGCACGTTGCATATCGGGCTTGGCAATATGGGAAATATGTTTTATGGAAAGCCGGTATTATACGTGGAAGACGATATCTGTTTTCATGATGATTATGCAATTCAACGATATACACCGGGCGGGTATATCCATTTTGACACAACATTACACACGATAAAGGTGGAGGTACCACCGTTAGGCAGTACACATGTGAAGCTTAAAAGAAAATAAATAAAACGACAGTCTATAGGAACTGTCACACAATCAAAGGAGGTATGGTTATGAAGAGAAAAATGAAAGCAGTAGCGGCTTTGTCACTTGCAGCAGTAATGCTGCTTGCAGGGTGCGGCAGCAGTAAGGGTACACAGGATGGAGGAAGCACCACAGCAGCAGACACAGCTGAGCAGCAGGAAGGTACAGAAACCGCAGCATCGGATTCAGGAGAGAAGATAGTTATCCGTGTTGTCGGACCCATGGAAAATGAGAATGATACAACAAATCCTGTTACCAAGCAGACAGTCAGAGGTTACTATGTGATCAAGGAGTTATATGAGGCAGAGCATCCTAATGTAGAGCTGCAGCTTACAGGTATTCCGTGGGACAGCTGGCAGGCAAAGCTGACAACGGTAGCGGCAGCAAACCAGGTTGACGTTGTTGTACATGGTGCAAGTATTGTGGATATAGTAGAAGATCTGACACCTTATGCGGAAAAGGACGGAGATTTCCTGGATGGACTTTTACTGAAATATTCCTACAGAAGAGCAGATAAGTCCAATTACACAAAATTGGTTCCTACCGGTATCCCGATCACAGCAGCAGCAACATCTATTATGTATGATAAGAAGATCTTTGATGATTATGGACTTGACTATCCTGATGAAACATGGACTTGGGAAGATGTGCTTGATGCGGCAAAGAAAATGACAGGTACAGATCCGGTGACTGGTGAGCAGACATATGGCTATTATATTGACGGTGCAAGCAGTGACTGGGTAGGACGTTCCATGATCGGCTACTATTTTTCAAAAGATACAAAGGTAATTGAATATGCAGACAAGCAGATGGATACGAAGGTGAACTATACTTCTCCTGAAGCACTGAAGGGCTTCGAATTTGTAAATGAACTGGCAAAGACATGTCCTAAGGGCTTCCTGGAAGGACGTGGAGCAGAAAACTTTGGAACAGAAAATAATAATATTGCTATGTGGTATTCACAGAACCTGGTATCCAATTATCAGAAAACAGAAAGCCTTGGTCTGACAGACCGTTATGGCTATGCATATTCTCCGGTACTGGAAAATGGACGTGAGGGCTGGGCAAACTTTACCGGTGACTGGAATATGGCAATCGCAAAGAATGCACAGAATAAGGAAGCATGCTGGGAATTCATCAAATGGATGGCAACAAATCAGGACATTGCAGACTGGTGCTGGGAAGGCGGTAAGATCCCGAATAACAAGGAGGCTATTGAACGGTTATCAGCTGAAAATATTCCTTTTGCGGATGTATTCTTCAATACACTGGCAGCTACACCCGATAACTTCACTATTTTTGCAAGTGAGTATGATGATGCATTCCTTGGAAGCTCCAATGCATTCAAGGCAAATGGACTGTCTGCGATGTTTGCAGGTGATCTGACACCGGAGGAGGCTGCTGAAAATATTCAGGCTGCTTATGAGGAACAGGCGGCATCCTATCAATAAAGAAACAAAAATGGAGCAGGGCTTTCACCGTGTGTGAAAGCCCGCACATCCCAGACAGAAAGGGAGAGATTGGATGAATAAAAAAATTGGATCTCGGAATTTTGGGAAAAATGTTTATAAATGGAAAAAGAATCTGATCTGGCTGACTTTTCTGTTACCGACATTTATCTGCCTTTTGAT
>ERZ791809.1000-NODE-1000-length-17232-cov-3.255516_pt1 | contig 17232 bp, 20 predicted proteins | sample MGYA00509946_ERZ791809 | MGnify/ENA primary metagenome ERZ791809 (study PRJEB30046, sample SAMN00791993) | human gut metagenome | study: EMG produced TPA metagenomics assembly of the A metagenome-wide association study of gut microbiota in type 2...
ATGGTGTGGAAACGGATAATATCCTTTCCAATCAAATGTAAATCTGCAGGCCAGTTTTTCTTGAACTGCTCTGTGCTGTTTCCATCACAATCGTATCCGATTCCTGTGATGTAGTTTGTCAAGGCATCCAGCCATACATACACAACATGCTTTGGATCAAAGTCAACCGGAATTCCCCATGTGAAGGATGTTCTGGACACGCACAGATCCTGAAGACCTGGAAGAAGGAAATTGTTCATCATCTCATTTTTACGAGATACAGGCTGAATAAATTCCGGATGCGTGTTGATATAATCGATCAGACGGTCAGCGTATTTGCTCATTCTGAAGAAATATGCTTCTTCCTTCGCTGGTTTACATTCGCGTCCACAATCCGGACATTTTCCGTCTACTAACTGAGACTCTGTCCAAAAGGACTCACAAGGAGTACAGTACATTCCCTCGTATGAACTCTTATAAATGTCTCCCTGATCGTACAGTCTTTTGAAAATTTTCTTGACCTGTGCTTCATGATCCTCATCAGTCGTACGGATAAATTTATCATAGGAAGTATTCATTAAATCCCAGATCTTCTTAATCTCTCCCGCTGCATTGTCAACGAACTGTTTTGGTGTAATACCTGCCTCGTCCGCTTTCAGTTCAATTTTCTGACCATGTTCGTCAGTTCCTGTCTGGAAAAATACATCGTATCCCTGACTTCTTTTGTATCTTGCAATTGCATCTGCAAGAACGACCTCATAAGTATTACCAATATGCGGTTTGCCTGATGCATAAGCAATCGCTGTAGTAATATAATACTTTCCTTTGTTGCATTTCTCACACATATTCTTCTCTCCTTCTATAATCTTAATTTTTCATTATTTAATGATAATTTTTGTCACATCCTGCCGGTGGCTTTTTGTATAGGTAGGAAATGCAATTTCCTACCTATACAAAAAAACCGCCTTCTCATACTGAGAAGGCGGGATATTCCGCGTTACCACTTCTTTTCGCTCTATCCTCACGGATCAGAACCTCATCGAGTGCCATCTACACTCTTTCGCTGTAATGGGCGAATCCCATTAAGTGCTAAATCTCTGACCTGTCTGCCACTCTTCACACTCACTGCTCCAAAGCCATCTTCCGCTTGTTCCAATCCGCCCTTCTCAGCTTAACCGGGGCTTCTCTGTAGAATCTTTCCAACCGTACTCTCTTTTTCCACGCATTTTCTGTTTCATTTTCAATATTCAGCAATTTCCATAAATCATTCTGGCTATCTTATGAATATTTACATCTCTTTTATATAGATATAAAAGAATTTCAACGTAAAAATCGTAGCACAGTAAGGACTGGCATGTCAAGCCTTTTATATAGCTTTCCTATGGCAAGGTATTAATACCCTGCCATTAACACCCCGGCTATTAAATACTTTGTTTTGTCTAATTTATTCGCCTGGGAACATAGTTGCTTCCAGTGTCTCCATCTCCGATTCTTCGATTCCGTATGCCCCATCCTTGTCCGCTGTTACATGAACTTCCAATGTCGTCTCTTCACCGTAAGAGTTTGCTTCAATCGCACGGTTCAGGCTCTCAACTAAAATATCCATAAGCACATCTGTCTGTGTCGGATCTTTTCCCTGATCTGCATACTCTGTTGCAATATCATTTACATAGTTGGAAGAATTACTGAATATATCTGATGGCTTGATCACGACAGTTACTACATAGCTGTCATCGTCCTGTTTCTTGGCATCTTTTACTGTGAAATCTGCCAGATCATAGGCCTTATCAGCTACCTCTATGTATTTATCCATCATCTCGTCACTTACGTCCATTCCTGAAAATGCGCTCTCAATCTGAGTTCTCATACCTTCTGTCACTTCTTTTTTCGCATCACTCTCAGAAATTCCACGGTATTCGGCATATTTATCATACTGCGCATGATAATTTGCATCTAATACCGATTTTGTGTATCCTGCCGCATCAAAATCTTTACCACATGCAGTCAGCCCCATACACATCAGTACCGCCATCCCCAAAGCCAATACTCTTTTCATTCTCTTCATACCTTTTTCCTCCTCGTTTTGGATTTTTTTCTAAATCTACTTATGCTTAGTCTAACATACCCCGATAAAACCCGCAACTACTGAAACCTCTCTTTTATCCTCTCAGAAACATCATGCCCTCTTCCGTAAGCTCCAGATAATCCGGCATTCCTTTTTCTCCGATTTTTTCCAGCTTTTCTCTCTGAAGAAACCAGCAGATTGTCTGTTTATCCTGATTTTCTTCCCCTTCCGGGTAAAGATAATAATTTCTTTCGAAAGGAAGTGCTGCCTCACTTTCAACATTTATCTTTAGACAGTTCTCCTTTCGCTTTCCCCACACCGGCACAAAATCATGGGCCCGATAGCCAAGCCAGACTGCCTGTTCATCGATTTCCTGATTCGTATGTAATGTAATTCCCCAGTCAAGAATCTCTGCCGTATGTGCATCTACGCGTTTTATTCTGGAAAAATTCTTACAACCGGTCAGTTTTGCTGCCTCTTTATATACAGGCTTTGCAAATATTTTTTTCGTTTCTCCATAAATGACCGGTTTCCCCTGATCCATGATCAACAGTTCCTCGCTGAAACGATAAATTTCATCTCTGCTGTGCGATACCATAATAACAGTTCCTTCATAATCCTTCAGCATCTCAATCAGTTCCTGCTGAAGCCGGTCTTTTAAAAATACGTCCAATGCGGAAAATGGCTCATCCAACAGAATGACATCCGGCTCATACGCCATAATCCTCGCTAGCGCAACTCTTTGCTGCTGCCCACCGGAAAGTTGTCCCGGCAACCGGTCAGCAAGTCCTGCCAGCGCAAATTTTTCAATCATTTCCTGTACTTTTTTCTGCTTTTCTTCCTTGCTTCCTTTTAGACCAGCCGCAATATTTTTTGCAACTGTCATAGTTGGAAACAACGCATAATTCTGAAAGAGGTAGCCGACATTTCTTTTCTGTGGTTTTAAATTCACTTTATTGGCCGAATCAAACAACACCTTATCGTCAATCTGTATCATTCCAGAATCTGGTATCTCAATCCCCGCGATACTCTTAAGCGTCATACTTTTTCCACAACCGGATGCTCCCAGAATCCCGATTCGTTTCGATTCTGTCTGAAAATGTATATCAAGACTGAATTCTCCCAGTTTTCTCTTAATATCTACTTTAATTCCCATTTTTATCCTTCCCGCATCTTTCCACAATTTCCCGTACAATCCCAATCCCATGCATTCTCCATCCACAATTTCTTTTTGTCGTATGCTTGGCATCTCAAACAACATACAGAAGATACCGTATGTTGTTTAACCGGATCTACCAGCGTTTGATATTCTTCATCTTTGTGCCGGATATAAAATTCATGGAAAAGATTACAAGAAATGCGATGAGCATAACGATTGCTACCCATACTCCCGCTGTTGCATAATCTCCATCCTGAATGACCATAGCAATTTTCTGAGAAATCGTTCCCGTCTTTCCGGGAATATTTCCAGCCAGCATAGATGTTGCTCCGTACTCTCCAAGGGCTCTTGCAAATGTAAGAATAGTTCCGGATGCAATTCCAGGTCCTGCACTTGGAATCACAACTTTCCAGAAAATCCGGATGTCAGACATACCAAGTGTGCGCCCTGCATAAATCAGATTGACATCTAACTGTTCAAAAGCAGCTCTTGCATTACGATACATTAGCGGAAATGCGATAACGGTTGCTGCAATAATACAACCAAGCCATGACTGCACGACCTTAATGTCAAATGTCTCATACAAAAAAATTCCAAATGGTCTTCTTTTACTAAAGATCAAAAGCAGGAAGAAACCCGCGACAGTCGGTGGCAGTACCATCGGCAGTGTCAGTATTCCATCAATGACCGCCTTCTTGCCCGGTGTTGTCTTTACCACTTTTCTCGCCGCATAAATTCCTAAAAAGAACGATATAAAAGTCGCCACGATTCCTGTTTTTAATGATATAAAAAGCGGGCTCCAGTCCAAATTTTTAATAATCGATTCCATTGCATCCATCTATATTGCTCCTCCGACTTCAAGAATGTCCCTGACCTGTTTTGAGGCAGGAAAGGGACTTTTCATTATTGCTTTTTTAATTCCCAGTCAACTTTTGCTGGCTTAGAAAAGATATTTCTTACTCTACATCTGTATCGAAGTAGTATTTCTGAAAAATTGTTTTTGCTTTATCAGATGTTACAAAATCGATGAAATCTTTTGCTTCTGAGACTTCTGCATCACTTGCTTCGTCATTTTTAACCTGAGCGATCGGGTAGATTACATTTCCTGTAAGATCATAGCTTACTGTCTGAAGGATATTAAGCTCATCCTCATATCCATATGTATCAGAATAGTATGTTGTACCAACTTCACATGATCCCTCTACAACTGCTGCCAATACTTTACTTACGTTATCCTGCTCGCTGATCTCAACTCCGCCAAGTTTCTCGGAGATTGTCTCTGTAGGAATTGTGGATACATCATCAACTTTGTCAAGAATTCCAAGGTTTACAAGTGCCTGTCTTGTATATTTACCAACCGGTACGCTTCCACCTGCAAGAGCGATGCTGGAAGCATCTTTTAAAGTCTCAAGTCCGGTAACCTTTGTTCCACTGTCTTTACGTGTTACAACTACGACCTGGTTGTTTACAACATTCTTACGTGTTCCGTCAACTACAAGTCCGTCTGTCTTCTCCAGCTGATCCATCTGTTTCTGAGCTGCTGAAAAGAATACATCACACGCATATCCTTCCTCGATCTGTGTAAGCAGTGTTCCTGAACTATCTGCATTAAATGTAATCTTCACATTTGGATGATCTTTCTGATACTCTGTTGCGACTTCATCCATAACTTTGCTCAAGCTGGCGGCAATAAATACCTGAAGCTCTACATCTTCTGCATCATCAGCCTTCGCCTCTGTTTTTGTCTCCTCTTTTTTGTCATCTTTGCTGTCGGATTTACTTCCGCATGCTGCAAGTCCTAATACCATAGACATTGCAAGTAATGTTGCTAAGACTCTTTTTTTCATCTCGTTTCTCCCTCTTTTGGATTAGCATAATGACTGTTTTTGAAAATGCGATTCGTTTTACAAAAATAATCGGTGTTATAAATAATATAGCGGTCGTTTATGCGTGTTTACATATTTTCATGTCTGCTCTCACATGCAACCGCTATTATTATCCTCACTAATATCATAAATTATCAGCTATTTCCACATTCACCATCTGTGCCACGCAAAATTCCAAGTCCATGTCCCAGATGCGGTAATACATACTCCAGACTCTCTTTTACAGCCTTCGGGCTTCCCGGAAGATTGACGATCAACGTCTTTTTTCGAATTCCGGATACAGCCCGGCTTAGCATTGCTCTTCCGGTAATAGAAAGTGAATACTGACGGATCGCATCTGCAATTCCCATCGCCATGCGGTCACAGACTGCCTGTGTTGCCTCTGGTGTCACATCTCTTTCTGCAAATCCGGTCCCACCTGTCGTAAAGATCACATTGACCTGTCTCTGGTCTGCCAGTCTCATAAGCTGATGCTTCAAAGGCTGCTCTCCGTCCGGAAGCAGTAATGTCTCTATCACATCATATCCTTCCTTCATAAGCATCTCCTGAATCAATGGACCACTCTTATCCTCCCGCTCTCCTGCAGCACCTTTATCACTCAAAGTAATAACCGCCGCCGTAAACGGACGATCTTTTTCTAATGGAAGCATTGTGATCTCATCACCAGCCTTAATCTCGCCACCTTTCAGAACCCTTGTGAACACACCTTCTCTTGGCATGATACAATCACCCATAACCTTGTAGATCGCACAGTGACTATGGCATTCTTTTCCAATCTGCGTCAATTCCAAAATTGCTTCTCCAATCTGAAATTTCGTTCCTACCGGGACTTTACTCAGATCAAACCCTTCCACAACAAGATTCTCTCCGAATGCTCCAAAGTCTACGTCCGCACCTTTCTCTCGAAATGCTTCAATCTTTTCAAATGAAAGCATACTCACCTGACGGTGCCATTTACCCACATGGGCATCTCCTTCAATTCCCCATTCTTCCACCAGTCTTGCAGACTCGATTGGTTTTTTCTGGGTTCCTTTTTTCTCACTAATACAAATTGCTAATATCTTTCCCACAGCTCTATCCCCCAATTTGACTCATTTTCTTATCTTCTGTAATTTCACTTAAATTTTCAAAACGGTGGCTTTTTGGCTTTAACTGAATTGCCTCCGTGATTGCCTGATACAAATATTCCAATGTTTCTTGATCTGCCATTGTTGTTCCGCATCTCTGCGACTTTTCATGCCTGTCAAAAATATCCTTCAGCTCCACGCCTTTTCCATAGCACAGACAAGGTTTTAAACACCCTTGCGCCGTCATGCGTATCCGGTTACAATACTGACAGAATTTTCCATGAAGTGCACTGATAAATCCTACACTTCCCTGCCCTCCCGGAAGCTTCACATAAACTGCCGGTCCATTTCCATGAATCTGTCGATCTTCCTGAATATCAGGATATTGTTTCTTTAACTCTTCCAAAATGTCTTCATTGTAAATCGTCTCAAACTTTTTTCCAAGCCCAATCGGCATCATCTCAATAAAACGTACATCCAGCTTTTTCTCCAGCGTCAATCTTGCAAGTGCCAGAAATTCATCCTCATTCATGCCTTTTTGAAGTACACTGTTGATTTTCACCGGGATTCCGGCATCTACTGCCTGATCCACACTTTCCAGCACCCTGAAAAGTTCGTCCCGTCCGGTAATTACCTGATAACGTTCCCGATCCAGTGTATCCAGACTAATATTCACCGCATCCAGCCCATTTTTCAATAGTTCTGGCAAATATTTTGACAGCAGGACACCATTCGTAGTCATTGTTACCTGCTCTACTCCCGGAATCTTCTTAATCTTTCCAATCAATTCCGGACTCCCCAGTCTTACCAGCGGTTCTCCTCCTGTAATTTTGAATTTACGGATTCCGGCCTTTGCAGCCGCCTGACAGACCATCTCAATTTCTTCGTAAGAAAGAATGTTCTTCATCGGAACTAATTCTACTCCTTCCGGCATACAATACCGACACCGGAGATTACACCGATCCGTAATGGAAATTCTCATATAATCTATTATTCTTCCATACTGATCCTTCATAAATCTTTAAACTTCCTCCAACAATACCTTTACTTTACCACCACACACCATGCCTTCTTCCTCGGCATCTGCACCAGTCATATCCACATGCACGATCTGTGGCGCTTTTGCGCATCCTCGCAGTATTAATAACGCTTTGCTGACAATCGCGGCTTCAATACAGCCGCCCCCAATAGTGTCTACACATCGTCCGTCTTCCATTATCAACATCTTCGTTCCAATACTTCTTGGCGCACTTCCTTTTCGTTCGACTATCGTCGCCAATATCTTTTTCTGATCCTCACATTTCACGATTGCATCCCGGATTTCATTCGAATAACCGGCTCCTCGTTTATCCTGATTCTTGACCTGTATAATTTCTGCCATAATGGATATTGCAATTTCTTCCGGTGTCTCCGCCTTTATATCCAGACCGATCGGAGAATGTAACTGACTGATCACCTGTGGATCGGCTCCATTTTCAAGGACACTATGTTTTACCTGTGCCACTCTTCTGCGGCTTCCCATCATTCCAATGTACGCATGTGGTTTTCTTACAATACTTTCCAGACAAATCCGATCATACACATGTCCGCGGGTAACGATTACAAAAAACGTATCTGAATCACCGGGAATCTGTTCCAGTCCCGCTTCAAATGTATCACAAATAACTTTGTCTGCTCCTGCTCTTCTGGCGTTATCTGCAAATTTCGGTCTGTCTTCCAGTACTGTTACATAACATCCAATCTGTCTGCCAAGCTGAATAATCGGCATGGAAACATGTCCCCCACCACAGATCACGATTTTCTTCTGTCCACCTACAACTTCACCAAATATTTTTTCGCCATCAACAAGCGCTATCCCATTTACTTCTAACTGCTCTATCTGCTGGTCATGCTGTTCTAAAAATCCCCCTGCAACAGATGCCCATACCAGCTTTCCATTCGATACAAGCGCTTTTTCCCCAAGTGCCTCTCCTGTCAGTCCTGTCAAAACGATATTTTTACTCTCTGGCTGCAGTTGTTTTAATTTTTGTAAGAATTCCCACATCCGCACTCACCTACTTTCCAAATCCGCAATTCGGGAAAGTACAGACCGGACAATTCAAGCATAAGCCGCCTTCTCCCAGTGTATCAATATCTGCTTTTTTCAGAATTTCTCCAGCCACGATCCGTGGCAGAACCAAATCAAAAATAGTCCGTTTCGCATACATAACGCATCCCGGAAGACCAATGACGGGTCTTTTTTTCTCTCCATAGTAGGACAGCAAGAACATGGCTCCCGGAAGTACAGGTGCTCCGTAAGTCACAATCTCAGCACCTGTATTCTTAATCGCAAGCGGAGTACAGTCATCTGGATCCACACTCATTCCGCCTGTACAAAGTACCATATCCACCCCTTCATCCAAAAATTTCTGAATAGCTGCTGTAATATGTTCATGGTTATCATCGCTTACTACATGCCCGACGACCTCTGCTCCATATTCTTTCAATTTTTCGATAATAACTGGTGTAAATGTGTCTTTGATCCTTCCGTAAAATACTTCGTTTCCGGTATTTACAATTGCTGCTTTCATCTTTTTAAATGGAATCAGCTCAAAAATCGGTTTTTCACCGGCTGCTTTTTTTGCACGCTCCATTTTTTCTTTTTCAATAACAAGCGGAATAATCCTTGTCCCGGCAATCTTATCGCCCTTTTTTACCGGAAAGTTTCCATGACGACAGGCAATCATCATTTCGCCAAGCGCATTTACTGCATTCAATCGCTCTGTATCAACCTTTAAAAGACCGTCACACTCCGCGATCAGTTCAATTTTTCCTTCTTTGATTTCCGATGGGGTCATGTGCTCATTTACACACATAGCATACAAGATCTTAGCCGCATCATTTTCATGAAGCATATTCTCATTATTCTCCCAAATGTAAATGTGATCTTTTCCCACACTTAAAAGTACCGGTATGTCTTCCTCTGTAATAATATGGCCTTTTCGAAATACGGCATCCTTCGTAACACCTTTGATAATTTGTGTGATGTCATGGCACAATACCTGCCCCACTGCATCTTCCGTTCGCATTAATTTCATTTTATCCATTCCCTCCGAATATTTTTTCAAAACAATTCGCAGTTTAAAAAAATATTTTTATAACATTTCTCAGTTATTTTAATATCAATTTTTTTGATATTAAAATAGGGATTTTTCACCTTTTATCTAAGGTAAACAAATCCCCTATAATTTCGCTCAAATTTATATAATATATTATAACAAAACAGGTTTTTTTGTCAACCAATTCGTCATATTCTTCAAAATTCTGTAAAGTTTAAAATGTAATTAGAAAGTAAAACAACAGTTCAACATAGTTCACACGTGTGAACTCAAAAGGAGAGAAATGAAATGAAAGAAACAGAGAAGAAAAAAGAAGTAACTGCTAAGAGCATTACTAAACAATTGAAAGAAGTTCAAGAAAAAAACGCAAAAGTTCAAGTTGCGAATGATAAGCGTCTTTATGCTCGCTACAAAAAGCAGATTGAAACAGCTTACGGGAAAATGGAGACATGTTACTTAGATACGGCTGTAGCAATCCATTCTATTTATCAACAGCAACTTTATAAACTGGATAACTATAAAAATATCTACGATTTTGCTAAGGAAAATTATGATATTTCACGTGGTACTTGTAGCAAGTTCATAAACATTTGTGAGCGTTTCGGGGCAATCAATGAGAATGGAAATGTTATTGGTTTACAGGAACGTTTTGAGAATTTTGGTGTATCTCAATTAGGCGCTATGCTCCCTATGCCCGACTGTTTACTTGAACAGTGTGACTGCAAAATGTCTGTTCGTGCATTAAAGCAACTTTGCGAGGATTACAAAGAGAGCTTAAACGCGCATCAAGAAGTGTTAGAGGATGCTGAGATTGATGTAGTTGATTCAGAAAATATAGTTGATGTTGGCATGAATGAGCCTGTTGAGTCCGTTGTTGATGTAACTGATAGCAAGACATTTGTATGTCAGGCTTCTACGTTTGAAGAATTTGCAAAATTACAGGATGTAATAAAAGAAAGTTTTGAGGACGTTCTTAAAAAATATCCTCATGCAAAAATAAGTGTTGATATTATTTTTTAATATGTTAAGCCCTGTTTAGGGCTTCCCCAAGGTGGCAATTGAATTTATATATAGTCACATGTAAACTCGCCCGAGATACTGGGTTGACTTAAAGAGAAAGGAAGAAAAAACTATGAAAATTTATGTAAAAAGTGGAGAATCTGTAACCGTTATTGATAAGAGCAAAAAAGATTGGGAAATGAACGGTCGTAAAGGTACGGCTTATAAAGCAATTTGTCACATGAAAAAAGGTGACGAAGTGAGCGTTGACGAGGTACGTATTACAGAAGAAGTTTACAGAACTATGAAGCCTATGACACGTTATTTTCTTGCTGGAGACTTGGACGTTAAGAACGGACGTTTTGAAGTTGATGAAGCAGTAGAGGATAAATCCACCAAATAGTTCACACGTGTGAACTATTTGTAATTGAGTATAATCTCGCCCCGTCGGTGCATTTAAGGGGCGAGAGAATGTAAAGTACACAGTTCCCCCATTCTCCTTGTTTACCATGTTCAAGGTCAGCGTTGGGGTTGTCGGATAATTGTTTTTTTAATTATCCGATAAGCACATAACGAGAGCGACGGGAACCCATGGGGCGATGGGTCGGCTCGTTAAGCGTTCGCACTATACCACCTATCTGGTTAGTGATATAGACATTTCTCTCATAGAAACTGTTTGCTTGCCTTGTGATAGGGCGAGGCAAGTGATTGTTGCATTATGGAAATTAAAAATATTTTTATGTTGGGCATTTTTATGATAGCCTTACGTTCTTATTTAAGGGATTTATAAATGAATGAAGAAAATAATGTGGACATTGAGCAATCTGTTGAGAAAGATATATTATCTTCTGAAATTTCTGACGTAAATGAAGAACAGAAAGTTCACACGTCTGAACCCGAACAAGTTCAAGAAGTAACTGAGAATTATACGGAATTATTGGAACAGGTTCAGCAAATTAATTTGAAAATGGATAATATCACGAATATTTCTATCGTTTGTATGGTCGGTGTTGGAATGGTCGTTGGTATAATTGCTTGTAGTATTTTTGCAAGGTATTTCAAATCTTAAGGGGAGTTTTTAAGATGGATATATTGAATTTACCATTGGAAGAACTTGGAAAATTATTTGTGTCTATTATTCCCATTGGCTTTTTAGTCGGTTGTTTCCCTATGATTATAGGTGTTGCAATTGATGGGATAATTAGAATATTCAAAAAGGTGTAAACCGGAAAGGAGTTAATCATGGAAGGAGTAAGCACAGCTTTAACTACAGCTTTTACAAGTATTGCAACTTCAATTACTGGGGTAATTGGTGATATCTTACCAATTGCGCTCCCTGTAGTTGGTGCAGGTATTGTAATTGGTGTTGGTATTGGAATCTTCAAAAAGGTTGCCAAGCCGACAAGTAACTAATATTTGTTAGTATAGTTTAGGGGAAAGAGGTTGGATTTTTGTCTGACCTCTTTTTCATTTACAGAAAGGAAGTGAACTATGAGAAAGAAAATAAAAAGAATTGTTCCATTTATATTAGTCGGTGTGTTAGTAAGTTCGTTTGTTATGACAAATTATAATAAAGCGCGTGAGGTTAAAGCAGTTGTCGGCGTTGATGATTTAGCAGTTGCAGGACTTGTCACTACACTCTTACTTGTTTATGGCTATGCTACTACTCAATATTATAATAATACAGACGGTGCTAACGCCTTGGCTGATGAATGGGAAGAGGAATATAATCAAGCTCGACTTACTGTAATAAATGGGGGTGGGGGTTCTGATAACGGTGATGATGATGACAACAAAAAGAAATTTGAAGATACGGACGGTGATGGAAAAATAACGGGAAAAGACATCCCTCCCTTTTCAAACTTTTTGACAAAAAATGCCGTTACTCTCTCTGCTAATGCGTCACTTTTATTGACTCCTATTGTTACTAAATTTATTACAAATAAGTTCGGTGGCGTTCCGTCCGATTCTTCTGTGCTAGATGTATTAGAGAGTGGGCGTTCATCAATTAATGATTTTATAACTGATAATAATATTGATTTATCTTCATACCCTTATAGATTTTCTAGGCTCTCTTACTGGGAGCGCAATTCTCGTGAGTATGGTTATATATATAAAACTTATTATTTTCAAGATGCTTTTATTCGGAATAGTGGTGGGATTATATCTATTAACGATTCCTTTTCTGTGGTTAATTATACTGGTAGTTCTGATTATTTTCATAAATTAGGCACTTTTAAGGAAATCGGAGCGGATTCTATATCGAATATTTTTTCTAGTAATTATAAATATGTGTATCATAATCTTCCTACTTGTGAGAGTGTAAACGATTATAAAAATAATCGTGTTGACTGGGTTACGCCCGAACTTCAAGATAGTTTTGATAATAAGGGAAATCTTGAGCTTTTACCGTCTTTCGACCCATTAGCAAGTTATTCCATGGCAAGCCAACAAGCTTTACAGGAATTGCTTTCTAATTTAGCAAGTAGCAGTTTAGCTCCTACACAACAACTTGATTTAGTAAATAAGTTTATTACAGGCTTAAAAACGTCTGAAACGCCCGATCCTAGTCCGAACCCCGACCCTAGTCCCGACCCCAGTCCGAACCCCGAACCTAGTAACCCTGATAAGGGTGACGGTGATAATAGTGGGGATTCCGATATTGATAAAGGCTCTTTCGTTCGTGACTTAAAGAGTCTCTTTCCTTTTTGCATTCCTTTCGATTTAATTGACTGCATTCGTTTATTTAATGCCGAACCGCAAACGCCTAAAATTGATTTTCCTATACATTTTCCTATCGTTAATGTTGATTATACTTTTACGATAGATTTAAAAGACTTTGATGGGGTTGCTAAAATATGCCGTTCTATGTTTTTGATTATGTTTATAATCGGACTTGTTTTTGCAACTCGTCCGTTAATAAGGGGGTAAAAATATGAGTTTTGCAAAGGAAATTATAGAAACTTTCCTAGATTGGGTTTTGAAGCTTTTGCCAACAAGTCCATTCACTTCATTTATCAATGCATGTTCTAATATGCCTTATCTTGGGTGGTTTAATTGGTTTGTTCCTGTTGGTGAAATGATTGCAATAGGTGAAGCTTGGCTTGTGGCAATTGGTTTGTTTTATTTTTATTCCATTGTTCTTCGATGGATAAAAGCAATTAATTAAGGGGTGGCTTATGTGGTTAGATGATAATGAAAAAAATACATGTTCAAATTGTAAGTTTGGAAAGCGTGATATAACTTGTAAGTATTGTGATAATTGCTTTTTAACTTATACTGTCACTGGACAAAAGTATGTAAATTGGCAAAAAGAAGAAAGGGGAAAATATTATGATTTATTTGTACAGTGGAACTCCTGGTTCGGGAAAATCTTTACATACTGCAAGGGTTATCTTTTACGCTTTAAAAAGTGGCTTTCCTGTAATTGCTAACTTTTCTATAAATTTAGAACGTATTAAACACCGTAGAAGTGAATTTATTTTGAAAGATAATTCTGATATTACGCCCGATTTTTTAATTGATTTTTCAAGAAAGTTTTTTCAAGGTAAGCGCGTAAAAGAGGGAAAATTAATACTAATTATTGACGAGTGTCAACTCATGTTTAATGCACGTGAATGGAATATAAAGGGGCGTGCTGACTGGCTTTCTTTTTTTACTCAGCATAGAAAGTACGGTTATGATATTATTCTTGTGGCACAATTTGACCGTATGGTCGATAGACAGATTCGTTCATTAATTGAGTATGAATTTATTCATAGAAAAATTAGTAATTTTGGTTTAAAAGGGAAAATCCTTTCTTTGTGCGCTGGTGGAAATTTATTTATATCTGTCAAAGTATGGTATCCAATGAAAGAGAAAGTTGGTAGTGAATTTTTTAAGGCGCGTAAACGCTATTATAGTCTTTATGATACATTCAACTCGTTTTCGGCTGTCTCAGAAGAGGGGGGACAGGGGGCGCCCCCGACTTCTGAGACAGTTGAAAGTGATTTGAGTGATTCAGAAACACTAGAACGGGCGCTTGCGCTACTTGACAATAGCAACACTTAAACGCCACAAAATAACAGGGGAAGTTCTTTTATGGGTAGTTATAATTTAAAAGTCTATGAATATGCTACGGGGATTCAACTTCGTATGTATAATCAAGCTTTGATATATTCAGAAAAAAATCAGTCTGTACCGTTAATCGGTCTAATTGATGAAGTAGATAAAAAAGTTCATACGTGTGAACTTTTAGAAGAACGTAAAGAGCGTAGTTCTCAAGTGTCTGCTTCTCGTGCGATTTCTACATTGTATGAGATAGCGAGGGCAAATATATGGGAATATTTTGTAACTTTTACTTTTAACCGTCAAAAAATTGATTCTAGTAATTATGAATTATTAACGGAAAAGGTCCGTATTTGGTTATCGCATTTAAAACAAAGATACGCGCCAAATCTTAAATATATATTAGTTCCTGAACTGCATAAAGATGGGGTGCACTATCATTTTCACGCTTTAATTGCTAATACTGGAAATATTGATTTTATTGACAGTGGCGTAAAACATAATGGTAATACTATTTATAATATCGGTAATTGGAAGTTTGGCTTTACAACAGCGTCAAAAGTTATTGACAGCGCTCGTGCATCTTCCTATATTACAAAATACATTACAAAAGATTTATGCTCTGTTACTAAGTTCAAGAAACGCTATTGGTCTAGTCGGAATTGCGACCGTCCTAAAGTCCGTACTTATTGTTTACCATATGAAGAAATCGGAAAGTTTCTTGATGATAATATACATCTTTTACAATATACGAAAGAGGTTGTAATAGATTCATGTGGGTTAGCAATTACATACATTGAAATGAAAAAGGAGTAAACAATGGATAATGCCAAAAAATTGTTGAGATTAAAAACAGGCGCTGAAGCTATGCAATATTTAAAAATGCATAACAAAGATATCAAAAAAGTTTACAGTGACGTTAATTTTATCGGAATGATTCAACGTATCAATCAAGAACTAGAGTTTCAATCTTTACCGTTTAGAGAGCTTACTGATGAAGAATATCGAGAGGTGTCAAATATCTTTTCTTGACTTGTTCTTTTAATCTGCTATACTTTTCTTATAGATTATTATTTTGGGGAAATGTATGGGAAAAGATTTTGACGGATATCTTGACGAATTATGCCAAGAAAAGAAAAAGGAAAAAGAACGAAAGAAACAGCTTTATAAAAAGAATGTAAAAGGGCATATTGTATATATGGACGAATATGGAAGAATTTACAGGAAAGAACATCGCGATAAGCAGATTAAAAAAAGTAAATTCGAATCTTATTTGAAAGTTGTATTATGTTGTATTATTCTTGCATTGATACTATATATTATATATGAATTAGTACCCTTGTATTATATCTTAACTAGCTAAACGCATAGAAAAATAATCACGTCAATGATTATGCAATAACAACGCTTGTCATTGACGTGATTTTTTTCTGTGCTAAAATTCGCACAAAAGGGGAAGTCTGTCAATGAAGAATAAATATTTAACAGAGCGTGAGCGCTATCAGATAGAAGCGCTTTATAAACAAGGGCATAGCGTGAAAGAAATAGCTTCGGCATTAGATAGATGCAAAGCAACTATCTATAACGAATTAAAGAGAGGTATGACAACGCTACGTGATGGTGGTACCTGGAAAGATTATACTACTTATTGCGCTGACGTAGCTCAACAAAAAGCTGTATATAATGCTACTGCAAAGGGGCGCGATTTGAAAATTGGAAATGACTATGAGTTTATTGATTTTGTTAAGAAAATGTTGTTAGAAGAAAAATATAGTCCTTATGCTGTTTTAGAACATATTAAAGAATCTCATTTAGAATTTAAGACATCTGTTTGTAAAAATACGCTTTATAATTATATTCGTCTTGGATTAATTGAGGGTGTATCTATGCAATCTTTACCTTGTCCACGGAAAACGCAAAAACGCGAAAAAATAGCTCGTGGAAAAGTATCATTAAACAATAGTGTCTGTCAGTCAATTGAAGATAGAGATAAGGCTATTCTTGACCGTGATAACTATGGGCATTGGGAAATGGACACGGTTGTTTCGGGACGTGGTGGTAAAGGAGTGTTATTAGTATTTACTGAACGTATGACACGAGAAGAAGAGATATATAAGATTAACTCTAAATCTATGCATGATGTAACTAATTGCATTAATCAGATTGAACAGACTATTGGTTTAAAAAAATTCAGACAACGGTATAAGACAATTACTTGCGATAATGGTGTTGAGTTTCTTGATGCAGACGGTATTGTTTCATCTGTTCATGAAGATGCAAAAAGAACAGAACTTTATTATTGTCACCCTTATAGAAGTTGCGAAAGAGGTAGCAACGAAAACGCCAACAAGCTTATAAGGCGTTGGATTCCAAAAGGTGCAAATATTTCAATCTATACAGATAATTATATTAAGCATGTACAAGAATGGATAAATAACTATCCTCGAAAGTTATTTAACGGGTTATCAAGTAATCAATATCGAGCAGAATTAATGTTATAAAAGTTCATACGTGTGAACTTTGTTCGCGGAAAAAGCATGGGAAAAGCCAAAACTTTCCTCGTGCTTGCTTTCCATGCGCTAGCATGGCCAAAATGCACAATTTCTAATTCTTCTGAAGATTTATTTTTTGTGCATTCTGCTATTTTATGCATTTTTGCGTAAATTTTCTAATTTTCTATTGACTTTTTCGTATTCTTCAAAATTCACAACTTCTTTGTCCTGTCCCACGCATCATTTCTTATAGAATATGTTTTTCTCCATTGAAGTGCTCCATGATCGCTTCCAGTACCCCGCCACCGATTGCTCTGGCTTTATCCGAAATTGTATAGCAATATTCTTCCTCACATCTGGCATCAATATCTCCACATTTCATGCCAATTGTAACATTTACTCCCGGCTGCAACATTCCCCGGACAATACCACTCATCAAC
>ERZ791809.1012-NODE-1012-length-17114-cov-3.733630_pt1 | contig 17114 bp, 9 predicted proteins | sample MGYA00509946_ERZ791809 | MGnify/ENA primary metagenome ERZ791809 (study PRJEB30046, sample SAMN00791993) | human gut metagenome | study: EMG produced TPA metagenomics assembly of the A metagenome-wide association study of gut microbiota in type 2...
TATGCAACATAATTTGAGTGGTGTGACCATAGGTCCGCAGGAATATATTTTTAGTTATTCCAACAGAAATACAGTATTTCAACTTGAAATATCCAGAGCTGCAGTGGAGTATTTATATTCTATAATTCTTAATTTGATAAAAGGACAAGTATATGGGCTAATAACGTTGGGACACTATGAAGAAACGTTAAAAGAGTTTTATAAACGAATGTTGTCTGGGATTGTAGTGCTGGAAGATGAGTTTGGAACAGGAGTTTCAAATCAGATTTCTGGTATGTTACAAGGGTTTCGGGTTGGGGTTCGGTATCCACTGGAGAATCCACGGTTCTATAAGGAAACAGAAGATGAAGTGATTTTTTTGTTTTATGAGACTGGTAGTCAGAAATATGCCGTGGATTATATGTATTATTTGAGAGATAATTGTTATGTGCTGCCGGAAGAATTGGGAAGAATTTTTGATGAGGAATCGGTGAAATTTATTGGATTTCAGAAAAGCTTGCTGATTGAGAGATGGAAGAAAGTAGATGATTTTTAGTAGCGGAAACGTAAAGTAAAAATCGAAGCGTATGGTATGTTTTGAAATTTCTTTATTAATTGATCATCCGGTGCAGACAATAATGATGCTAATTATATTTATTGGAGGAACTGTGATTGGACATTTATCAGATTTTTATAACACATAACAGAATGTGGTCCGGTCAGGAAATCCTGGTGTTTGGCAGTATTTTTATGATAGTGTTGTTTTGTTGTGTGTGTGCAGTCCGCTGTGGAAAAATAAATAAAATTCAGGTAGCATCAGGATTGTCATTGCTTGTATTTCTTGGAATTGTATATGGATCTACCGTTTTTACAAGGTCTGTAGGAACCAGACAATACGAACTGATTCCGTTCTGGTCCTGGTGGGAAGTGATCAGTCACCATGATCAGTCCTTGTTACAGGAAGATTTGCTGAATTGTATGTTATTGATGCCGATGGGAGTGTTGCTGCCATTGATGGTAAAGAAAAAAGTCCATCCCTGGCAGGCGTTTCTGGCAGGAATCTGTGTATCCGCCTGTATTGAGATCAGTCAGCTTATTTTCCTGCGCGGACTGTTTGAATGGGATGATATGATTCACAATGCGTTTGGCTGTATGGTTGGATGTATCCTATGTAATATGGTGGTTCGCCGAGATAACAAAATACGAAAAAAGAATAAGGCAGAGGGACAGAGTTCGTAAATCATGGATTTCTGTTCTTTTTTTGTAAGCGCTTAATTTCTGGGTAGATAGTTATCTATATGTACTTGATGAAGATCCGGTTAAGGAAGCAATGAAGCTTGTAAATGGGGAAGAGTCATAAAGTGGGATGTTAAATTGGCTGTTTATTTTTTATGATCTTAGAATGGTTGTGGATAAGGTGTCGACACCATAAAAATATTATAAAATTAATTCAATCGTCATTGACGGAATAGAACACAAATGCTAAACTTTGTGTAAGCATTTAGTGTTCTATTTTTCTTTTTAACAGGCGGAAGCCAGTCTTTATTCTAAAATGATCGACAGAATTTCTTAATGCTTGAATTTCAAACTACAACAAAACAAGCAGAAAAGATTTTGTACATGATTTTTAGAAGAAGATAAAAATAGTGCAGACTTTATAAAAAGCGTTTGGTACTACAAAGACGTAGGGGGCAGAAATGACTGAAAAATTAAAACTACCAATTGGATTAGAAAATTTTGAAGAAATCCGAAAATCAGGCTTTTACTATGTGGACAAAACAAAATTAATCGAACAATTGTTGGAAGAGTGGGGGAAAGTGAATCTTTTTACCAGACCACGGCGTTTTGGAAAAACATTAAATATGAGTATGCTTCGGTATTTTTTTGAAGCTGGAACAGATAAGACATTATTTGATGGTCTCTATATTTCACAAAATGAAAAAATATGTGAAGAGTATATGGGAAAACTTCCGGTAATTTTTCTTTCACTGAAAAGTGTAGAAGGATTAAATTTTGAAAGTGCAAAATATCGATTTGGTAGGGAAAGAAGCCAGACGATTTACGTTTTTATTAGATAGTGATAATTTGACAGAGGAAGACAAAAATATATACCGTGCAATTATTGCTATGCAGGATGGCAAGTATGTAATGAGTGAAGATATCCTTATATCTTCTTTACAGATACTGTCAGAGCTTCTATATAAGCATTATAGGATAAAAACTGTTATTTTGATTGATGAATACGATGTTCCGTTGGACAAGGCTTTCCAGAATGGTTATTACAGGGAAATGGTGGCACTGATTCGCGCATTGTTTGGCTTGGCATTGAAAACAAATGATTTTCTGCAGTTTGCCGTTTTGACTGGTTGTCTGCGTATTGCCAAAGAAAGTATATTTACTGGTTTAAATAATTTTAATGTATTGTCGGTTATGAGTCCTCAATTTGATGAATGTTTTGGCTTCACAGATGAGGAAGTGAAGGAAATGCTGGCATATTATGGACTTTCAGAACATTATGAGCAGATGAAACAATGGTATGATGGGTATTTGTTTGGAAATGTTTCGGTATATTGCCCTTGGGACGTGATCAATCATTGTAGGGATTTGCGCGTTGATTCAGACGCATTCCCGGAAGACTACTGGTCAAATACAAGTGGAAATGGCATTGTACGTCGGTTTATTGATAAAGCAAATATGCAGACAAAGTCTGAAATTGAGCAATTGATTGCCGGTGAAGAGATTGTAAAAGAAATTCGTCAGGAACTTACTTATGATGAACTTGATAAGACCATTGATAATCTGTGGAGTGTACTTTTTACAACCGGCTATCTGACTCAGCGAGGCAGAGTTGATGGCAGATGTTATCGGCTGGCTATTCCAAACAGGGAAATCCGGGAATTGTTTATTACACAGATTCGGGAATGGTTTAAGGACTCTGTTGGAAGAGACAGAACAACTTTAGATGATTTTGCAGCGGCAATGTTGAGGGGAGATGAATCTCAGGTAGAAAAGATTTTTGGGGATTATCTCTGGAATACAATCAGTATTCGTGACACTGCTGTTTCGAAGAATCGAAAAGAAAATTTTTATCACGGCATTTTACTTGGATTATTTGGGTTTATGGATAATTGGATCGTGAAATCCAATGTGGAATCCGGTATCGGTTATAGTGATATATTGATTGAGGCATTTGACTGTCGCGTGGGTATCGTGATTGAAATGAAATATGCAGAAGATGGAAATCTGGATGCGGCATGCAAAAAAGCACTTGGGCAGATTGAGGAAAAATCATATGAAGCCAGATTAAAGGAAGATGGAATGCGTACGATTTTGAAATATGGAATTGCATGTTATAAAAAAAACTGTCGTGTGGCAGTAAAAAAATAAATATGAATTTCGGTATTTCTGTCCTTTTTTGACTGTTAGATTGGCGGAAACCTTGACAAATGCAGTGGTTGTGTTAAAATTTCTACAGACTATGTCCATGAAAGAGAAAGAGGGACAATCTGTTAGGAGGAATGAAAATGGCTGTACCGTACAATCATAGAGAGATTGAACAGAAATGGCGCAAAATCTGGGAAGAACACCCGGTTAATGTAAATGATGGTAAGAAACCGAAATATTACTGTCTGGATATGTTTCCATATCCGTCAGGTAATGGTCTGCATGTAGGTCATTGGAGAGGATACGTTATCTCCGACGTATGGAGCAGATATAAAATGCTGAATGGATATTATCTGATTCATCCGATGGGATGGGATGCATTTGGACTTCCGGCTGAGAACTACGCGATCAAGATGGGCGTACATCCGGAGAAATCCACAGCTGAGAATATTGCAAATATCAAACGTCAGATCAAAGAGATCGCTGCTGTTTATGACTGGGATATGGAAGTAAACACAACCGATCCGAATTTCTATAAATGGACACAGTGGATTTTTGTTAAAATGTTCAAAGCAGGTCTTGCTTATCAGAAAGAGATGCCGATCAACTGGTGTCCGTCCTGTAAGACAGGTCTTGCAAATGAAGAAGTTGTAAATGGTAAATGTGAGCGTTGCGGCGCTGATGTTACCAAGAAAAATCTGAATCAGTGGATGTTAAAGATCACAGCATACGCTGACCGTCTGTTAGATGACCTTGACAAACTTGACTGGCCGGAGAAAGTTAAGAAGATGCAGACTGACTGGATCGGCAAGAGCCACGGTGCAGAGGTTAACTTCAAGGTTGAGGATACAGACAAAGAGATCACTGTATACACCACAAGACCGGATACCTTACATGGTGCGACATTCCTTGTTCTGGCTCCGGAGCATGCAATGGCAAAAGAGCTTGCAAACGATGAGACAAGAGCAGCAGTAGAAGATTATATTTACCAGTCTTCTCTGAAATCTTCTGTAGACCGTCTGCAGGACAAAGAGAAAACAGGTGTATTTACCGGAAGTTATGCGATCAACCCGATCAATGGTGCAAAAGTACCGATCTGGCTGTCTGATTATGTATTAGCTGACTACGGTACAGGTGCGATCATGTGTGTACCGGCTCATGATGACCGTGACTTCGAGTTCGCAACCAAATTCAATATTCCGATCATTCAGGTTATCGCAAAAGATGGCAAAGAGATCGAGAATATGACAGAAGCTTATACCGAAGCAAAAGGAACTATGATCAACTCCGGCGAGTGGAATGGAATGGAATCTTCTGTACTGAAGAAAGAAGCTCCGCACATCATCGAGGAGAGAGGCATTGGTAAAGCTACCACAAACTACAAACTGAGAGACTGGGTATTCTCTCGTCAGCGTTACTGGGGCGAGCCGATCCCGATCGTTCATTGTCCGGATTGTGGACCTGTTCCGGTTCCGGAAGAAGAACTTCCGCTGTTATTACCGGAGGTTGAGTCTTATCAGCCGACAGGTACCGGTGAATCTCCGCTGGCAGACATTACAGACTGGGTAAACACAACCTGCCCGTGCTGTGGAAAACCTGCAAAACGTGAGACAAATACCATGCCGCAGTGGGCAGGATCTTCCTGGTATTTCCTTCGTTATGTAGATAACAAAAATGAGAAAGAACTGGTTTCCAGAGAAAAAGCAGACAAATATCTGCCGGTTGATATGTATATCGGTGGTGTTGAGCATGCAGTACTGCATCTGCTTTACTCCAGATTCTATACAAAATTCCTGTGCGACATCGGTGTGATCGACTTTGACGAGCCGTTCCACAAACTGTTCAACCAGGGTATGATCACCGGTAAAAACGGTATCAAGATGAGTAAATCCAAAGGAAATGTAATCTCACCGGATGATCTGGTTCGCGATTACGGCTGTGATTCCCTGCGACTTTACGAGCTGTTCGTAGGACCGCCAGAACTGGATTCTGAGTGGGATGACAGAGGAATCGACGGTGTATACCGTTTCATCACACGTTTCTGGAAACTTGTACTGGATAACAAAGATGCTGATGTCAAAGAGACAAAAGAGCTGGTAAAAGTTCGTAACAAACTGGTTTACGACATCACCACACGTCTGGAGAGCTTTAGCCTGAATACGGTTATTTCCGGATTCATGGAGTACAATAACAAACTTATCGATATGGCGAAAAAAGGTGGCGTAGACAAGAAAACATTAGAGACATTTGTCGTTCTGATGGCACCGTTTGCACCACATATCAGCGAGGAACTGTGGAGCCAGCTTGGTCATGAGGATTCTGTCTTCCATGAGACTTGGCCGACATACGATGAGAATGCCATGAAAGATGACGAGAAAGAGCTTGCCGTTCAGATCAACGGAAAGACAAAATGCGTGGTTACTCTTCCGGCTGATGTCAGCAAAGAAGATGCTATCGCAGCAGGTAAGGCAGCACTTGGCGATAAACTGACAGGAAACGTGATTAAAGAGATCTATGTTCCGGGCAGAATCATCAATATCGTAGCAAAATAATCCATTTTACCTATGAATATTTGAGTATACAGAAAAGATATTGAGATCAGATGCAGATAATTCAAGTCGAACGCACGTGAGACTTGGTGCGTGATTCTGGTCAGCGAAAGCTGACATATTCTTCTCAGAATCACTGCACATCCTCGCGGAGCGTTTATCTCAGTCGGAGATTGTACTCCCACTGAGAAAGACTTGTTATTACTCACCACTTGCAGAAGTGGGAGTCTTCTCGACTGAGATAAATTTGTATCAGATGTCAGTATCTTTTCTTTTTTTGTCAATAGGCACTTTTTTCTCCTGAAATGGGCATGTGAAAGGATCAGTTCCTTTGGTAAAATATGGCTATATAAATCTGACCGGAAAAAGAATTTATATGGCGACACGAAAGAAAGGGGATGAGTCTATGATAAAGAAATTTTTGAGTATACTGCTTGCGGTATGTGTGCTTGCATGTTTTGTACCGATGGATGCATATGCCATCGTCGGATCCGTTCGTTCAGAAACAGAGGAGGTAACAAACAATAAAGGAACATACCGGAATTATAATGTTACCTGGATCGAGAATGATCATATTCGTCTGTATTTTGTGCAGAGTTCGAAAATAAATTTTGGCGGTGGTTATCTGGTAACTGTGCCTGCAAGAACAAAAGCATCTGCAAAAGAGGCATATGACATGGTATTTAACAAAAAAATATACCAGTATCCATATTTTGTCGCAAATTCAGAAAAGATATCTGTTTCCAGCAGGAGTGTAACTGCAGACAAAAATAGTATTACAGTAAAATATGAGTTTAAACCGTATAAGCAGGTAACATCGAGATATCAGCGTACTTATGAAGTTACCACGACTTACCGGATCGTCAAACTGGACGAAGGAAAGACAACCGGCTACACGACTGCCGGTATGTTGACAGAGGATGATGCTGATAACGGAAGAACTTACGGTGTAAAAGCAGATGTTGATGTCGAGTATAAGAATAAAGATGGTCTGGCGTATGGCGATGACCTGAATCTGCAATTTTGTACGAAACTGAATGGTTTTAATAAAATGGGACATGAGAATGTTTCCACTGGTGCGTCTGTATACATGAGCAATGCCACCGGAAATTCGGAATCCGGTTATCAGCATTCAGAGAGTGCCGTGGTGGCAGATCTGCTGCATGTAAAAACATCTTTTGGATGGTATCACAGTCCTAATAGCGGCTATGGCAGTTCCGGAGAAGGCATCACAGAACTTTTTACAAAAGGATATTCCTGGGCAAATCCTTTTGTGGCAACTTCCTCACTGTATACAGGTTATGTGACAGGGCATGATGGAACAGGTGATTACACAGATTCACTGCCGGAGTATTTTTCTGCAACAAAAAGTGGCGATGTGACATTGGAACTCAACCTGAATCTCATGGGAAAAGAGATTTCATATCAGCACAGTAACATGCTTTGGGGATACCGGGATCTCTATACCGAAAAAGATGATACATTTACACCGAATGATACGATCACGGTAAGTCAGTCTGCCAGACATCTTGGTATTTATAAAAATAAGGATGGTTATCAGGCAGTTCCGGCATCCAGTGAAAGTGAGCTGGATGCAAATGCAAAGACTTACGGAACAAAGATCGCGGCAATTCGTGGAAATTTTCATGAAGAAAATGACCGCTATGTATTTACAAACGGTGTGGCAGCGTTGTCAAAATCCATTACTGCAGTCTGGACCGGCGCCGGTGGAAGTTTTTCTGTTGGCAAGGATGGAAGTTTTGAGACAAGCAATGTAAATCTGAATACCCCGACATTTAAGTTTTATCAGCCAAAAGATGCTGCACAGAAGAATCTTACGATTGCATCGGGAGAAAATGGTCTGATCGTGACGATGGATCCGAATTCGAATGATGCGGTGATGACGACCAATATTCCGGGTACAGAGATCAGTGTGGAAAAAGCGAACGTGAAAGTGGATGGCAATATCAGTTTTGAAGGAAATGCAGAATTTCAGATTTTTAGAGGTGCTGAGTTTACCATGCAGGAGCTTGGATATGGTTACCAGGGGAAAGATTTTAAGGTAAACGGTATTCGTGCAACCGGAAAAATTGATACGACAGAAATGCTTGGACTGGATATGGCAAGTCTGGAAGGCGAAATTGATACCTTCCAGCCAAGGTATCATTTCACTATGGAACTGAATGTATTTGATCTCTTTGAGAGTGAGGCGGAACTGGAATTGAAGAGATCTGACCTGACAGGTTCACTTATGCCAAATAAGCTTTACTTCTATGCAGGATCAAGTGTTGCCAAGGTGCCACTGGTGCCACCTGTGGTAGTGGCAAATATAACCGGTGCCGGTGGTGGATTTAATAATCTGGCAGATTCCTTTAACGGAGATTTCTTTGCAATTCCGCCGTTGAACCTTTCCATTACAGGGAAAGGCGAAATTTTGAATACACTGGAAGGAAAAGCAACCTATACCTTTGGACCGGCTTACTTTAAGCTGAAAGGCGATGAGGTCAAAATTTTTAAAAAGCTGAATCTGATTGATGATTTTACCATCGAAGAAGGTGTTCAGGGAGAAACGCGCAATTATAAGGGCACAGACTACACCGGTCTGAAAGCTTTTGGTGCTGCAAGTGTCCATGCAAGTGTTCCACAGAATTCCAAGGTAATCCGGGCTTCGGGAGACTTAAGTGCAAGTGTGTTCTCCGGAATGAACAGCTATAAGAATCCGACCAGTGTCTATGTAAATGCGGATATGAACGGTGGTGTGGAAGGAAGTCTGCATGCACCGTCAGGATGGCCGTTGATCGGTGGTGTCAAACTTGGATCTACAAGTTTTGATTTTTTCCTTGGTGCAAGTACGGTGGTACCGGTCAGAGGAACGAACTTTAATGGCGCAGTAAATTCAGCCTTTAAGAATTTTAAAATTTACGGCGGTGCCAAGAAAGAAGCCGACTGGGGAATTGCATCTTATCGCCTTTGGTACATATTCCCGGAAAATGATGCTGGTATCAAAACCGTTGGATTCTGGAAAGATCTGCCGGAATGGAAGTGGGAAGATCACAAGCCGGAAGGTTACAGTGCAGAATACAATGAAAATGATGCAGTGGCAGTCATGGATGCAAATATGGATATGCTTGGTGCAAATGTAACATCCGTTGCTGATGTGGCATTGCAAAATGCGGTAAGTACCAACAGTGTTTACAGTAAGAATATTGAACTTACTGGAAATGAGGGACAGTCATTATCAAAAGATGCTACGGTTGTTATGATGGTGACACCTGCGGATGGCACAGATATGCAGGCATTTGCAGAGAGCCTGACGGTTTCCAAAGGTGGCAGCAATCTTGCATTGACACTACCTTCCTATAATGAGGAAGATGAAATTACCAATGAGTCAGAAATCAATGTATTTGCAACACAGAATGCGGCTGGAAAAGACTGTGTTCTGGTCGGCCTGGGAAAAAATGCATCCATTGGTGATCAGTGGACAGTAACCAGTGATGTGGCAGAGTTCAATCTGAATCTGAACGCATCTATGCCATTTGACAGTCTCTCTGCGAGCCTGAACGGACAGACGGTCAGTGGAAAAGTAGAAAATCCGGATGCGGATGCAAAATATGTGCTGGCAACATATTTCGGCGAGGAAAGCGGTAAGGGACAGTATGCCATCGAATATCAGGATATTACAGATCCGGCTAATATATCCGCGCAGATACCGAATCGGGGAACTATGGTTGCTACCGGTGATTATTATGTGACTGTAAGTCTTTTAAGCAAAAATGAGATCATGATTGAAAATGAAGATGGAAGTACGGAAAAGGATGAAGTGCTTCTTCCTGTTGATACAGTGGCCTTAGGTCAGATTCATTATCAGAATACTGCACAGCCGGAGGCACCTGCGACAGCAGCAATCCAGCCGATCGGAAATGAGATCATGGAAGGATCCTGGAGTGAGGTGGCAAACGCTGACGGTTACAGAGTAACGATTTATCAGGAGAAGGGCGGAAGTTTTGTTGACACCGGAAAGAATTACAGCTATGATGCAGCTGATATCAAAGATTCCAAAATTGACGGTGTTTCTTATGATACTGCTACCGGTACATTTACACTGGATATGGCATTGACTGTAAATGGTGATGCGATTGATGAGAATCAGAATACTTCCGGCAATACAACTACCTCAGATCTGAAAGCAGGTCAGAATTATAAGATCGGTGTACAGGCATACAATTATCTGACCGATGAAACGGGTGAAAAGATTGCAAATGCGTTTGTTTACAGCGAGGAGACAAAATCAAACGATGCTGTATTACCGAAATACACACCACTGACGCTGAAAGCGAAGATGGAAACATCAAGAGGAAGCGGTAATTATACTTCTCACGATGTCACAGAAGAAAATGGCGTATTCTCCTGTGTGGCAGGTGCAGGAAATAACAACCGCTGGTATCTGCAAGTGACCAGTCAGGAAAATGAAAATGTTACCTATACACTGACAAGAATGGATACCGATCAGGTAATAGATGCTGCATATGATGGCTATTGGAACATTGATAATACAGATATTACTGGATCCGTGATGTTCCGCATTGATGCAGCAGTGAATAAAGGTACTTACACAGATATTACAACAAAATATCTGCTTGTGGAAAAAGATGATACCGCACCGATGCTCAGTCTGGATCAGACAGTGGTATATGCGAATAAGGATACCGGAGACTATACGATTACAGGTATGACAGAACCGAATGGAACGGTTTGCCTTGATGATGTAGACTGGGAGGGAAATTTGAAACAGGTTGCCACTGCGGATGAAAACGGCAGATTTTCTTATTCCGGACAGCTTGATCTGACCTATAATCAGATGGTGATGGATGAAGAAGGAATGCCGGTTTATGATGAAAATGGCAATCCGGTGATTCAGACAATCCGTACCGAAAATGGAATGTTCCTGTTGCTTGTGGCAGAGGATGCAAACGGAAATCGGTCCACAGCAGAATCTGTGGTTGTCACACTGGAAGACCACGATTGGGAGGCTGATTATACTGTGGATCAGAAGCCAACCTGCGAGGATGAAGGTATGAAATCCATTCATTGTAAAACCTGTAGTGCAGTAAAGGATGAGCAGACGATTCCGGCAGCCGGACATAGCTGGGGCGTGGGAGTGATCACTATTAAGCCGACAGCAGAAAAAACAGGTATCCGCACTTATCTCTGTGAGCGTTGTGGCGCAACAAAAACAGAGGAAGTAGATAAGATATCCGTGCCGGATGAATCAAAGCCGGATACTTCGGATAAGCCATCTGGTTCTGACGGAACAAAGCCGGAAAAATTGGATAAGATATCTGGTTCTAATGAAACAAAGGCAGAAAATGTTAATAAGACATCAGCGTCAGGCAAAACCGAAGCGGATAAGAAAACCGCCGGGAAAGCCGTACGCACAGATGATAATGCCAGAATGATGTTATGGATCACAATTTTGATTCTTTCCACAGGAACTGGAGCAATAACGATTACTGTACGCAGAAAAACGAAAAGAAAATAAAAAACAGTAAAACAGACCGAAAAAGAGCGTTCCGCGAGGGCGCTCTTTTTTTGTTGAGCATAAGAGGCTTCGATAGTACACTTTCTTGTCTTGATGTAAAGATGGGCATATGTTAGGATACAATTATGATAATGAAAACAGATAAGTGACAGGTGGAAAAGGTAAGAGTTTAACCAAATCAAGGAAGTCCCCTGCTTCAATTGCGAAAAGCAATAAGCAGGGGTAGGGACTTGCTTGTATCAGGAGGGGTGCAAGCCCCTTCTGATAAGCTGCGAAGCAGCTATTTGGTTATGAGCAAGTAGCGAAGGCGGATTGCGAATATCCTTTGACCAAAAATAGGTCAATAGTGAGAAGGAGATGCATTATGAAGGGGAAAAAGATTTTAAAAGGTATTGGGATTGTAGTTTTATGCATTGTATTGTTTGTAGCAGCAGTGCTTATTTTTTATACGGTGCGGGAATATCGTCCGAAATCCATTGAGTTTCCGGAAACAGGAACTGGGACAAAGACATTATCCGAAGGAGATAGTTTTTCTGTCCTGACCTATAATACCGGTTATGCGGCATTGAGCAAAGACGAAGATTTCTTTATGGATGGTGGAAGTAAGGTGCAGCAGGACAGCAAAGATGTGGTGGATACAAACCTTGCGGGAATTTCTGATATTTTGAAAAGCCAGAATGCAGATTTCTATTTCTTGCAGGAAGTGGATATTGATGCAAAACGTTCTTTCCATATCAATGAACGTGAGTATTATGAAAATGCGTTGGATATGAGCAGTATTTATGCCTGCAATTTCAAATGTGATTTTGTGCCATATCCGATTCCACCGATTGGAAAAGTAGAAGCGGGTCTGCTTACCATGACGGATTATCAGGTGGAGAGTGCAAAGCGGATCAAACTGGCAGAATCTTTTTCATGGCCGGTCAAAACCTGTAATCTGAAACGCTGCATGCTGGAGACAAGGATTCCGATAGAAGGAACTGATAAAGAACTTGTGCTGATCAATTTCCATCTGGAAGCATATGACAGCGGAGAAGGCAAGAAGATGCAAAGCCAGATGCTGGCAGATAAGCTGCAGGAAGAATATCAGGCTGGTAATTATGTAATTGCCGGCGGTGATTTTAACCAGACTTTTGAAGGTGTGGATAAGTATGAAATCCATGATACGGACAGCTGGGTACCAGGAACTGTGTACAAAGAAGATCTGCCGGAGGGATTTGATTTTGCTGTGGCAGATAATGCACCGACGTGTCGGTTGCTGAATGGACCGTACAGTGGAAATTATGAGGATTCTCAGGTGTACGTCATTGACGGGTATATTGTGTCTGATAATCTGCAGGTGGATCAGGTGCAGGTTATCGACACTGATTTCGAGTACACGGATCATCAGCCGGTGTCTTTACGGGTGACTCTTCAATAAATTTTTGTCTGTCGGTGTAAGAAACAAATAAAAAATAACTCCAACGAAAATTTTTACAATCATCCTTCTGTTGGAGTTATTTTTTATTTTGTTCCATTTACATGACGGCGCCGCCTGTTTTTGGCACAAGAAGTAGTTGGAAAATAAATTAAAATAGTGTAGAATAAGTGCCAGATAAGATTTTTTAAAGGAGTGTTTTGATATGAAAGTAGATTTGTTTTCCATCGGACATTTTACGGTGCACACTTATGGAGTGATGATTGCTATCGGAGTGATCTTGTGTGTGGTGATGGGATATTATAGAGCAAAACGTATGGAAATGAAAGCCGAGTCAGTACTGGATCTGGCAATTTTATGCGTTGTTATGGGGTTCCTTGGAGCAAAAGTGTTTTTTGTGATTTTGAGCTGGAAACAGTTTTTAACAGATCCGTTGAGTGTACTTGGATCTTCCGGATTCGTGGTATACGGAGGCATTATCTTCGGTGTGGTATCAGCCTTGATTTACTGTAAGATTAAGAATATCCGGTTTTTTGAATATTTTGATCTACTGGCACCGTCCGTATCACTGGCACAGGCTTTTGGACGTTTGGGCTGCTTTTTTGCAGGCTGCTGTTATGGTAAGGAAACAAGCCTTCCGATTGGAATTGTATTTCCGGAAGGCAGTTTTGCACCGGCAGGCGTACCGCTGCTGCCGACACAGCTTTTTTCTTCCGCAGGAGATTTTGTGATTGCATTTGTACTGATTCGCATGACTGGAAAAATGCGTCATACCGGTGACGTGGGTGCGCTCTATCTGATGATTTACGGAATCGGAAGATTCTGTGTGGAATTTCTGCGTACCAACGAACAGAGAGGATTCATAGGACTGACAACAGCGCAGTTGATTTCAATTGTGTTTATAATCATATCGATTGTGCTTTTTATTCGAAATAAAAGAGCAGCGGACAGAGAAGATTTAATGTATATTTAGTATAAGTGGAATTGAAAAAAATTACCGGGAGCAAGACGGTAGATTGATTTTCGTAATTGAAGTGAGCATAGCCCGCCTCCGTGAGTGTGTTTGAACACGCTGGTTTTGCGTGTGAGTTCATGGAAGGAGGCGGAAATAAGTGGCGCAACGGAGATAGAAAATCATTCGTGTCTGCTCCCGGTAATTTTTTCAGTTCTTTTTTATAAAACTTACAGCAGATTCATTGCCCCGGAGGAAATCTGGCTGATGATATCAACCACGGCAGCATCTCCGTATTGTCTGTTTTCGAAAAATGCATAATAACCGCCATAAACCGTGTAAGACAGCACGACATTGACGGATGGATCCTGTTTGTACTCCGGGTGAGCTTCAAACAGGATTTTTTTTAATTGATATTCGACTTTTCGCACCAGTTCGCCGGCTCTGGTTCCGGAAAATAAAATACGGATAATGCTATCACGTGAGAGATAACCGAGAAACAGATTTTTTGCCAGGACCGCCGGATCTTCCAGGCAGTTCGCCGGATTCGGAATGGCTTCTATGACGGAGGTGACAACTTCTGTCTCTAACTGATCACTCAGATCGTAAATATCTTTATAATGGGAGTAAAAGGTAGATTTGTTAATCTGTGCCTTTTCACACAATTCTTTGATCGTGATTTTTTCTAATGGTTTTCTGGAACGTAATTCCAGAAATGTATTGTGAAGGGCTGTTTTTGTTTTTTCTATTCTGATATCCATAATAATACCTCATATGTTTGCTAATGGTGTTAGTCAAAGCAAAGCGGACATTCGCAATCCGCTTTCTGCTGTTGAGTTTTTCGACAATTATCGAAAAGTGTTGGTTTTCCAACGGATTGGAAAAGCTGTTTCTGTTCAAGTATGTTTTCTCTATCTATAATTATAATAGAATTGACAAAGAAAAACAACCACAGTTGATTAATGAGGGAGAGAGTATATGGATTTTTATGGATTTTATACGGGAAAAGAATTTGAAGCTTATCGTTTTCTTGGCGCACATGCCTGTGAAAGAGGAACGGTTTTTCGGACATTTGCACCGAATGCACAGAGAATTTCGCTGATCGGTGAATTTAACGGATGGCAGGAAACACCGATGCAGAAAGTACATGATGGCAATTTCTGGGAGTGTTATGTGGAAAATGCCGGGAAGGGCATGATGTATAAATACAAGATTTACGGAGCAGACGGCAGCTGTATCGATCACTGCGATCCGTATGGTTTTTATTCGGAACTGCGTCCGAACAATGCATCGATTATTTATGATACGACAGATTATCATTTTACAGATTCAGAATGGATGAAAAAACGGTCAGTACAAAAAGATGCGCCGTTTAATATTTATGAGATTCATTTTGGTTCCTGGAGAAAGAAGGATGATAAAGATGCGGAAGGATGGTACACTTATCGCGAGATGGCAGATTTGCTGATTCCGTATCTGAATGAAAATGGTTACAATTATGTGGAGCTGATGCCGTTGAGTGAGCATCCCTGCGATGAATCATGGGGTTATCAGAATACCGGATTTTTTGCACCGACTTCCCGTTACGGTACGCCGGATGATCTGCGCTATTTTGTCAACGCCTGCCACAAGCATAAAATCGGCGTGTTGATGGATTTTGTACCGGTGCATTTTGCGGTGGATGCCTATGCACTGTGGAATTATGACGGTTCTGCCTTGTATGAATATCCGAATCAGGACGTAGGATACAGCGAGTGGGGAAGCTGCAATTTCATGCATTCCAGAGGAGAAGTGCGAAGCTTCCTGCAATCTGCGGCAGCGTACTGGCTGTCAGAATATCATTTTGATGGTCTGCGCATGGATGCAGTGAGCAATCTGATCTACTGGCAGGGCAATGAGGCAAGAGGCGTGAATAATCTGGCGGTTTCCTTTATTCAAAACATGAATCAGGGATTAAAAGATCGTTTCCCAACGGCTATATTGATGGCAGAGGATTCTTCTTCCTATCCGGGCGTGACCAGATCTGTTCACGATGGTGGTCTGGGTTTTGACTATAAGTGGGATATGGGATGGATGAACGACACGTTGAATTATTTTCGGACAGCACCGGAGTATCGTTCTGAGAACTATCACAAACTCACTTTTTCCATGATGTATTATTATAATGAAGCGTATGTTCTGCCATTGTCTCACGATGAAGTGGTACATGGAAAGGCGACCATTATTCAGAAAATGAGTGGTGACTATGAAGAAAAATTCCCGCAGGCACGGGTAATGTACATGTATATGTATGCACATCCGGGCAAAAAGCTGAATTTTATGGGAAATGAAATTGCGCAGTTTCGTGAGTGGGATGAGAAGCGGCAGCAGGACTGGGATATTTTAAAATTCCCGAAACACAGAGAATTTCATCGCTTTATGATGGAACTGAATGAGGTGTATGAGAAACATTCTGCTTTTTGGGAGGCAGATTATGCACAGGATGGCTTCCGGTGGATTGACTGCCATCAGGAAGAAAAATGTATATATGCCTTTGAACGAAAGAGCAAAAAGGAGCGGATCGTTGCCGTTTTCCATTTTGGAAATACAAAAGAGCAGGAATATGTAATGAAAATTTCCGGGGTCAAGAAATTAAAACTGATCTGTAGCAGTGATGATTTTGAGATGAAAAAAGCACATCCGGAGTATCAGAAAGATCTGTCTGTGAAAAAGGGAGCGGTTTCCATACATTTGCCGGCATACAGTGCACGTTTTTATCAGGTAGTGGAATAAATAGCGGAAAGCGGATTGCGAATGTTCGCTTTAGTGTAAAAGTTTGAGATAACACATTTGAGATAGTTTTCTTATACTACGAAAAAATATACTAACGCCTGCGAAATGTGTCTAACCATACAAAAATTAGTAGAAACTAACTGATAATTAATGAAAAAAAATATCAATAAGGGAAATAATGTTTGAAATATCCAATTGCGATGCTATACTAAAAATTAAACATTAAACATATGCAAATGGAGGGAAAAATATTATGTTCAAAAAATTTAATGCAGGAAAAGTTGGTCTTTTTGTAGCAGGTCTTGCTTTTGGAACAGCAGGTATCAAAATACTTACAAGCAAAAAAGCTAAGAAAGTTTATACAGGTTGCACCGCTGCTGTACTGCGTGCAAAAGATACTGTAGTAAAAACAGCAACAACTGTTCAGGAGAACGCAGGTGATATTCTTGCTGAGGCAAAACAGATCAATGCTGACCGTGCCGCTGCGGAAGCATATGTAGAGGACGAAGAAGTAACTGAGGC
>ERZ791809.1055-NODE-1055-length-16511-cov-5.876945_pt1 | contig 16511 bp, 18 predicted proteins | sample MGYA00509946_ERZ791809 | MGnify/ENA primary metagenome ERZ791809 (study PRJEB30046, sample SAMN00791993) | human gut metagenome | study: EMG produced TPA metagenomics assembly of the A metagenome-wide association study of gut microbiota in type 2...
AGAGCACTTGGCTACGGACCAAGGTGTCGGGGGTTCGAATCCTCTCACGCACGTCCTAAGAAGTATCGCAAGCCTTTGATTTACAAGGGTTTGCGGTATTTTTTTGCGTTACAAGGGTCATGTTTTGTTCCAAGTTGTTCCATTTCTAAATTTGCAGAGAGAAAATTATTTAACTAGGTGATATATTATTGGAGAAGGGACTTAACTTAGACGATAATTTATGGTACAATAAATGTCTTATAGATGACGGCTGTAGTTTGAAAAAAGTATGTTTCGTAAAATGCACAAATTTAGAAAATTAAAGATCGTTTAGAAATATTAAAAGAGAGCTGCGAGGTGTTGAACGAGTCATAAATAATAGCTATAGAAGTTTTTATAAAATATTTAAGATAAGAGAAGGAGAATTGTAATGTTAACAGTTGGGAGTTATCAAGAAATGGATCAAAACAAATATGAAGAAAATTGGTTGATTGTGCGTAAGCCAGATGATCTGCCTGATTTTGTGAAACATATACCAGCGCTCAGTCCGTCGCCAGATCTGTTCCAGAAATATCGTGAAGCATGTCAGGAAAAAACGTTTAATCAGAAATTTTTTAATGAAGTGTATGTGCCACAGTTTGTGAAGGAATTATCTGAGAATGCAGAGGCACTTACTTTGCTAGAAAATTTGACAGATATGAGTAAAACAAAAAATATTATGCTTGGCTGCTATTGCGAAACGGAAGCAATGTGTCATAGGAGTATCATTGCGGGGATTTTGCTTGGCATGGGTGCAGAAATTAACACAAGGCAAGAGTATTTGAATTATTATAAATTGTACCATATGATGAAAAAACGGGTAAAAGTGGACAACTGGTTGTAAACATAAAAGCAGCTGAAATTGGAAAATGAAGGAGAACATATAGCTAGATGAGTATTTTAAATGTAGAACACCTGACGCATGGTTTTGGTGATCGTGCGATTTTTGAAGATGTATCTTTTCGTTTGCTGAAGGGCGAGCATATCGGTTTGATTGGTGCAAATGGTGAGGGAAAATCCACATTTATGAGTATTGTAACCGGACGTTTGATGCCGGATGAAGGAAAAGTAGAATGGGCAAAAAATGTCCGGGCGGGATATCTGGATCAGCATGCAGTGCTGGAAGAAGGAATGACCATCGGTGATGTGCTGCGTTCCGCATTTCCCTGGCTGTTTGATATGGAAACAGAGATGAATCAGATGTTTGAACAGATGGCAGATGCGACACCAGAGGAAATGGAACGTCTGCTTGAGGAGACAGGTACTTATCAGGAGCTGTTGGAACAGCATGATTTCTATATGATTGATGCAAAAGTGGACGAGGTTGCCCGCGCATTAGGTTTGATGGATCTGGGGCTTGACCGCGATGTCACAGACCTGAGTGGTGGTCAGAGAACAAAAGTTTTACTGGCAAAATTATTGCTTGAAAAACCGGATATTTTATTGCTGGATGAGCCGACAAACTATCTGGATGAGGAGCATATTGCATGGCTGAAACGTTATCTGCTGGATTATGAAAATGCATTTATTCTGATTTCCCATGATATTCCATTCCTGAATGAAGTGGTAAATATTATTTATCATATGGAAAACCAGGAACTGAACCGATATGTAGGGGATTATGAGCATTTCCAGGAAGTGTATGCTATGAAAAAAGCGCAGCTTGAGGCTGCGTATCGCAGACAGCAGCAGGAAATCAGTGAATTAAAAGACTTTGTAGCAAGAAATAAGGCCAGAGTTTCTACTAGAAACATGGCGATGTCCCGTCAGAAAAAACTGGACAAAATGGATGTTATCGAACTGGCGGCAGAGCGTCCAAAGCCGGAATTTCATTTTCAGTATGGACAGACACCGGGAAAAATGCTGTTTGAGACACATGATCTGGTGATCGGTTACGACGAACCTCTGTCCAAACCATTAAATTTCTCTATGGAGCGTGGTCAGAAGATTGCGTTGGTTGGTACTAACGGAATCGGAAAAACAACGTTGCTGAAGAGTATTCTTGGTTTGATTCCATCTATTTCCGGTGAATGCGAATTGGGTGAAAAACTACAGCTTGGCTATTTTGAGCAGGAAGTAAGCCCAGATAATCGAAACAGCTGTATCGAAGAAATCTGGGAGGAGTTTCCGTCATTTTCTCAGTATGAAGTTCGTTCCGCTCTGGCAAAATGTGGATTGACGACAAAACATATTGAAAGCCAGGTGCGTGTATTAAGCGGTGGCGAGCAGGCAAAAGTACGTCTGTGTAAGCTGCTGAATCGTGATACAAATTTCCTGCTTCTGGACGAGCCGACTAACCATTTGGATGTAGATGCAAAGGATGCATTAAAGACTGCATTGCAGGAATACCGCGGAAGTATTCTGCTGATCTGTCATGAGCCGGAGTTTTATCAGGATGTGGTAGATGAGATCTGGAATATGAGCCAGTGGACGACGAAATTATAAAAGCAGGATATTATTAAAGATGTTTGCCTGGAAAATGCATAAATGTATATCAGACATTTTTTAATTGGAAAATTGAAACAGAATATATAAGAGCATTTACCCAGTGATCTCAAAAATTGAATTTTATGAGAAAAATACATCAATAATATAGTAGCATATGCTAACTAAAACGATTGACAGAGTACCCCATAGGGGTATACAATAATGCTGGTTTCAGAATATCTTTTTATGATTGAATGGAAGAAAATGTCAGCTGATGCTACCTGGAATTATGCACCGGGTATCAACTGTGTTCGACTTGGAATATCATAATGAATCTGAAAAGTAAATTGAAAAATGATCATTTGAGAAAGAAGGAATCAGTATGGTAAAGACTGTATTAAAAATTGATGGTATGTCATGCAGCATGTGTGAAGCTCATATGAATGAAGTCATCCGCAACAATTTTAAAGTAAATAAAGTGTCTTCTTCTGCAAGTGCCGGAGAGACCGTTATCATCAGTGATGCGGAACTTGATATTCCATGGGTGAAAAAACAGGTAAAGGATATCGGATATAAAGTATTATCTTATGAAGCTGAGCCTTATGAGAAAAAAGAAAAGAAAGGTTTCTTCCATTTTGGAAAGAAATAATATGCAGTAAAATGCCGACAACTACTATAGAGGAAATTCTGTAGTAGCTGCCGGTTTTTTTATTACATTTTGAGTGCAAGAAAAAATTTAACTTACATTATCTGAAGAATCTTATCAGAATCACTGCACTCTACACTCCGTTCCGGTCGGCGCAAAACCATTGTCTCCCAGACAATGTGCGCCCTCGCGGAGCATTTATCTCAGTCGGAGATTGAACTCCCACTGAGAAATACTTGTTACTACTCACCACTTGCAGAAGTGGGAGTCTCAACTCAGACTGAGATGAAGGAAAACTGACTTCTGATGAGGCTTCTACTCTGAAAAATGCAATTGCAGATACAAAGGTAGATGCGGCGGCAGCAAATCAGGACATTTCTATCACAATTCCACAGGAAGATGTGGCAATCCAACAGCAGGGAATCAACAGCTTACAGACAGGTATCAGCAGTGCAGCAGCCGGTGTGGATGCGCTGCAGCAGGGCGCAAATACCCTTCAGTCCGGAACCAGTGAGTTCAGCAGTGGCATGAAAGAACTGAACGATGGCGCAACTGAATTAAAAGATGGTACACAGGAGTTCAAAGATGAGACATCTGACATCGACACACAGATTGATGATGCCATTGACGAAATGGTAGAAAAACTCTCCGGCAGCGATTATGAACCGGTATCCTTCACTTCTGACGAAAACACAGACATCGGTCTGGTACAGTTCGCAGTCCGTACCGATGACATCAAAGTAAAGGAAGCAGAGGAAGCTACGGCGGTTGAACAGAAACAGACAATTTTTGACAAGATCAAAGGACTGTTCCAGTAAAATTATTGATAAAATTGCAGGACTGTTCCGGTAAAAATTATTGATAAAATCTAAGAACTGTTTCTGTAAATCAGCAAGATAAATTTTTATCATTTGAAAGTGAAAAATGAAGTGATTTAAACAGGATTTTCCATGAGGAAAACAGAATGCACAGCGAAAGACTACCGTTGGAAAAAAAACAAAGTGAGGCTTCGTTGTGCATTTTGCATATGAATAAAGCCGAGATTTTATAAAAAATTTCATGGCAGGATTTGTCGAACCATTGTATAATAAATTTATATGTAAAAAATAGGAGAGACGAAGGATGAACTGGAATAATGTACAGATCGTCCCAACATTTGTAGATCAGGGGGTATCCTGCTATCAACTGGAGGACGGAGATTTTAAAAATGAATATTATATTGTATCAGAAGCGGAGACACGGAAATTATTAAACAATCCGGAAATCGTCGGATATGAGACATATTATTGTCTGATTCCGTCCACTTCTCAGATGTTGTATTATTTTAAAGAACAGAAAAAGGTAACAACTGCCAACATTCTGTCTATTTTACGTGGGGCATTGAATTATCCGTTGGAGGAGAGCTGTTATCGTGAGCATATCCGAGTGCATGATATCAGTTTCCTGTCCAGTGAGCGTGTGTTCCATGAGGATGAGATCGCTGGTCTGGAAATCAAATACAGCAAGCTGACCATGGTTCCGGGAAGTACCTTGCTGATCGGTGATATCATTGCAACTGGCGAGACACTGATCCATTGCTTACGCTATGTAACTGATTTTTATCGTGAGCACGGTGCAAAACTCCGCAACATTATCGTGTTTACCATTGGTGGTACAAAAGGTATTGAAATCTTAGAACGCCTGACGGAAGAAATCCGCGAGTATTGGCCGGATTTTGAAGGCTTTATCACAGTATTTTACGAAGGTGTTTTTGCAACTTATCAGGATAAAGGTGTATCCGGTATCAACCTTCCGGATGTAGACTTCTACTGGAAAGGCGGTATCATTGCACCGGAATTCAGACGCCAGACGCTGTCTATGTGCAATCCGTTATTTGAAAAATGTATCATCTACGATGGTGGTGCACGTCGTTACGAGATTCACGAGCACGTAGAGGAAGTTCTGGAATTTTGGAATGGCATGCTGGAGCGTGCAGATCAGATCGACCTGAAAGAACTGCTGGATGAGAAACTTGGTTATCCGGCTCCTTTGTCATACGATGACTGGGTAGAAGCAAACCATTACCAGAAATTAAATGATGCACAGAAAAACTGGTTGTATCGTCAGGAGCTTGGCTACATCGAGAGCTTAAAAGGAATGACTGTGCGCGAGATCGCAGAGCAGAGAATTGAAGAAATTACAACAGCATTAAAAAAATATATGCTGTAATAAAGATGGGGATAGCTGTATAGTTTGCCTGTTATCAGGAGAATTATACAGCTATTTGACGGATAAAAACAAATGAGCATGTCGAAAACTGGACCGTAAATTATGGATTCGGAAGTTTGAAGAAAGAAAAACTGAATTGTGGATAACGGATTCAGAAGTTTGAAAAGTAAAGAAACTATATCAGATGGGAGATGACTCCCACCTCTATAGGTGGTGAGAAACAAGTTAGTATCAGTGGTGGGAGCCAATCCCCCATCTGATATAGCCTCCGGCAGGATTACAGAGGTGCGCAGTTGAAGTATGTCATGCAATTGCATGACGCGCACCTCGCAACAAGAATGCCGGAGCATTCTTGAATTATAAAGACAAAGATATGCAAAAAAGATTGCGAGGAAAATTATGACGAAAAAGCAAAGGGCGCTTGAAATCATAGACCGTTTAAAAAAAGAATATCCGGATGCGGACTGTACCCTGGATTACGATCAGGCATGGAAACTTCTGATCAGTGTCCGTCTGGCAGCGCAGTGTACGGATGCCAGAGTAAATCAGATCGTTCCGAAACTGTTTGAAAAATATCCAAGCGTGGAAGCATTGGCAGAGGCTGAGGTGGCAGACATTGAGGAGATCGTCCGTCCCTGTGGACTTGGCAAAAGTAAGGCGCGAGATATCAGTGCCTGTATGAAAATGCTTCGGGATGAGTTCGGTGGAAACGTGCCAAAGGATTTTAATGCACTGTTGAAACTTCCGGGGGTCGGCAGAAAAAGTGCAAATCTGATCATGGGTGATGTGTTTGGTGAACCGGCCATTGTGACAGATACGCACTGCATCCGTCTGGTAAACCGCATGGGACTGGTGGATGGCATCAAGGAGCCGAAAAAAGTAGAAATGGAACTGTGGAAGATCATCCCACCGGAGGAAGGCAGTGATTTCTGCCACCGTCTGGTGTGGCATGGCAGAGAAGTCTGTACTGCACGGACACAGCCATATTGTGACAAGTGCTGTTTAAATGATATTTGTAAAAAACACATCTGATGCTAATGATATAGTAAAGATGCGATAAGAATAAAAATGTCCCTTTGGAAAAGTGAAGATAGTATTTGCATTAAGTAAGGGATGAAAAGCTTTGTATGAGAGAAAACTTTGAAATCATTGTAAAAGAAGGAGAACATGAATGCTGGAAATCAAAGAGTATGTGAAGGTAGAAAGTCTGGAGCAGGCATTTGAATTAAATCAGAAGCGAACCAATCAGATCATTGGTGGAATGCTCTGGATGAAAATGGGAGATCACAGGATACAGACCGCCATCGATCTGTCTGGTCTTGGTCTTGATACCATTGAGGAAGATGAGACGCAGTTTTCCATCGGATGTATGACATCCCTGCGTCAGTTGGAGTTACACGAAGAATTAAACCAGTGGAGTGACGGTGCAGTCCGTGAGAGTGTGCGCCATATCGTAGGTGTACAGTTTCGGAATCTTGCGACCGTAGGTGGGAGTTTGTTTGGAAGGTTTGGATTTTCCGATGTGCTGACCTGCTTTTTGGCAATGGACGCATATGTGGAACTGTATCACAATGGAATCCTGTCTCTGGCAGATTTTGTAAATCTTCCTCGTGATAACGATGTGTTGATTCGTCTCATCGTAAAAAAGATACCTGGGAAATGCGTCTATCTGTCTCAGAGAAATACGAAAACAGATTTTCCAGTATTGACATGTGCCGTCTGTCTGGATAAAAAAGGAACCAGAGTGGCAGTCGGTGCAAGACCGCAGAAAGCAATGCTTCTGACTGTTTCTGAGGAGCAGACAGAAGAAATCAGGAAAAACGGTGCGGATGCAGCGGCAAAGATTGCAGAAGAACTTGCGGTTCAGATTCCGACACAGGATAACATGCGCGCCAGTGCCGCATATCGGACTCATCTGGCTAAGGTGCTGATCCGTCGTGCACTGCTGACCGTGACAGAGGAGGTGCAGTAACATGGTTGTGACAATTACATTAAATGGAAAAAAAGTGGATGCACTTGTAAAACCGGACACGTTGCTCATCGACTTTGTGCGTGATCACGGTTGCTATAGCGTAAAACGTGGCTGTGAAACATCTAACTGTGGACTCTGTACCGTATTTGTAAATGAAAAACCGGTGCTTTCCTGCTCCATGCTGGTGGCACGGGTAAATGGATGTAAAGTAGATACGTTAGAGGGACTTCAGAAAGAAGCGGAAGAATTTGGTGCCTTTATTGCGGATCAGGGTGCTGAGCAGTGCGGTTTCTGTAATCCGGGCATGATCATGAATGCCATTGCCTTATTCCGGGAAAATCCGGATCCTTCCGATGAAGAAATCAAAGAATATTTAGCAGGAAACCTCTGCAGATGTTCCGGATATGAGGGACAGATGCGTGGAATCAAAGCGTTTCTGGAATACAAAAAGAATGGAGGTAGCAGATGAAAGCAGTAAATCAGCCAATTCGAAAAAAAGATGCCATGGCGCTGGTGACAGGAAAACCGGTTTTTATGGACGATCTGGTTCCGAAGGACTGTCTGATCGTCAAATTACTGCGCAGCCCCCATGCAAATGCAATCGTAAAAGAAATCAATAAAACAGCAGCGGAGAAAGTACCGGGAATTGAAGCGATTTATACCTGGGAAGATGTACCGCAGCAGCGTTTTACTACGGCAGGACAGACCTATCCAGAGGCAACTCCTTACGATCGTCTGATTCTGGATCAGCATGTGCGTTTTGTAGGTGATCCGGTGGCGATCATTGCCGGAGAAGATGAAGCCTGCGTGGAAAAAGCCATGCGCCTGATCAAAGTAAAATATGAAGTCCTTCCGGCTATTCTGGATTTTCATGTGGCAAAAGACAACGAGATCCTGGTTCATCCGGAAGATAACTGGAGATCTCTCTGTCCGGTTGGAGCGGACAATAAGCGAAATCTTTGTTCCACAGCGAGATCTGAAGAAGGCGATGTAGACGGTGTGATGGCAGAATGTGATACCATCGTGGAGCATACCTATCACACGGTTGCGGATCAGCAGGCGATGATGGAGACCTTCCGTACGTATTGTTCCATCGATGCCTACGGCAGACTGAATATTTTCAGTTCCACACAGATTGTATTCCATGTGCGAAGAATCGTGTCCAATGCCCTTGGTATTCCGAAATCCCAGATCCGTGTGTCAAAACCCCGAGTCGGCGGTGGTTTCGGAGCGAAACAGACCGCTGTTTCTGAGGTTTATCCGGCATTTGTAACCTGGATGACAAAGAAACCGTCCAAAATTATTTTTACCAGAGTGGAATCCCAGATCGCTTCCTCACCGCGTCATGAGATGGAAGTACACGTAAAAGTAGGTGCCATGAAGGACGGAACCATCCGTGCCATTGACATGTATACACTGTCAAATACCGGTGCTTACGGCGAACATGGCCCGACAACCGTAGGATTAAGCGGACACAAATCCATTCCGCTTTATGCAAAAGCAGAGGCATTCCGTTTTGACTACGATGTTGTGTATACAAACGTAATGTCTGCCGGAGCATATCGAGGCTATGGTGCGACGCAGGGACAGTTTGCGTTGGAATCAGCAGTAAACGAACTGGCGCAGAAACTGCATATGGATCCGGTAAAGCTGCGTGAGCTGAATATGGTGCGGGAAGGCGAGATCATGCCAGCGTATTACGGTGAGCGAAACAACAGCTGCGCATTAGACCGCTGTCTGAAACGTGCGGCAGAGATGATCGGCTGGGAAGAAAAATTCCCTTGCCGCGACATGGGTAATGGAAAAGTGCGGAGCGTCGGTATGGCAATGTCCATGCAGGGATCCGGTATTTCTAACGTGGACGTAGGTTCTGCGACTATTAAGTTGAATGAAGACGGAAGTTATCTGCTTTCTATCGGTGCCGCTGATATGGGAACCGGATGCGATACAACGCTGGCACAGGTGGCAGCAGAATGTCTGGAATGTGATACGGACAAAATTGCAGTATCCGGTGCGGATACAGATACGTCTCCTTACGATTCCGGATCTTATGCTTCCAGTACCGCATACATTACCGGTAAAGCAGTGGAAAAAACTGCCCGACATCTGATCGAAGAAATCAGAGCGACCGCGGCGCAGATGTTGGAGTGCGGGGTGGAAGATACCAGATTTGAAGGAGATCATGTAAGCTGTGTTTCCACAGGAAAATCTGTGACAACAGCAGAGATTGGTGTACATTCCATGTGTGCCAATAATCATGCGCTTCAGGTAACAGAAAGTCATTATTCTCCGACTTCTCCGCCACCGTTTATGGTTGGAATGGCAGAAGTGGAAATTGATAAAGAAACCGGTGAACTGGAACTGATCGATTATGTGGCTGTGGTTGACTGTGGAACACCGCTGAACCCGAACCTTGCGAGAGTTCAGGTAGAAGGAGGACTGGGACAGGGCATCGGCATGGCATTGTACGAGAATGTACAATATACGGATTATGGAAGAATGATGAACAATTCCCTGATGCAGTATAAGATTCCTGCCCGCGTGGATTTATGTAAACTTCGCGTAGAGTTCGAGAGCAGTTATGAGCAGTCCGGTCCATTTGGTGCAAAATCCATCGGAGAGATTGTTATCAACACACCGTCTCCGGCTCTTGCACATGCAGTCGCAAACGCAACCGGTGTCTGGGTGCGTGAACTTCCGATCACACCGGAGAAAATTGCGATGGGTGTACCGGAGCAGTAAGGGAAAAAGAAGTAAAAATGTGTGTGTTTCCTTATAAAAAAGGAAAAGAATATGAAAAAGACCGGTAAAAGTTAATTTCAACACTACCAAAATGCCTTGAAACTTGGTATACTAAGTTTTAAGGCATTCTTTTACTTCTTCAAAGCAAAAGAATACTCCGTAAGGATTGCAGAACTGAACAGCGGAAAATATCAGCTTTGCAGATGTTCAGTTCGCAGCAAGATTTGCAGACAAATCTTGAATATATCAGAAAGGCAGGTGTGGCACATATGATGACCGTGTACAAGACGGACAACCGTGTCCTTCATGAAGTAGAAGAGATGGATCCGGGAGTCTGGATCATGATGACAAACCCAACAATGGAGGAGAGTCAGGAAGTCGCGGAACAATATGATATCGATATGGCAGACGTCCGTGCCGCACTGGATGAGGAAGAAAGTTCCCGTATTGAGCTGGAGGATGGATATACCCTGATCCTGGTGGATATTCCGGCAACAGAGATCCGTCATGAATCCAAAAACTATACAACTATCCCGCTTGGTATCCTTCTGACACAGGAATGTATCATTACCGTATGTACCGAGGAGACTCCGATCCTGCAGCATTTCATTGAGCGCAGAGTCCGTGAATTTTCCACAAAGAAGAAAATGCGTTTTGTATATCAGATTCTGTTCCGCACAGCGGCAATGTATCAGAGTACACTGCGTATCATTGATAAAAAGAGAACCGACATCGAGGAAAATATCGGCGGAAATACTGAAGATGAAGACCTTGTAAATTTACATGAACTGGAATCTACGCTGGTATACTTTGCCACATCCTTAAGAGCAAACGGTGTTGTGTTGGAGCGTCTGTCCAGATACAAACGACTGGAGCAGTATCCGGAAGATACGGAGCTGTTGGATGACGTCATTATTGAGAACAAGCAGGCGATTGAGATGACAATGATCTACCGAGATATCATTAATGGTACCCGCGAACTGGTATCCTCAGTTATTAACAACCGACTGAACAACGTCATGAAATACCTGACATCCATCACACTGGTCATGGCGATTCCGACCATCATTTCCGGATTATACGGAATGAACGTCAGTGGAAAATGGATGCCATTGTCCAATACACCTTACGGATTTGGAATCATCTGTCTTGGTACATTGATCATTTGTATTCTGATCCTGCTGATCTTAAGAAAGAAAAATATGTTGTAGTAATGTCATCAAATCTGCAATTTAGAATGGTGAGGTTACATAACATCACAAAAAACGTCCGTTTTTTCACAGAAAACGACATTGAGATAGAACGTTGCATATGAAATAATTATCCCATCGAGATAATAAATTTCATATGCGGCGTTTTTTTATGCAGGAAAAGAAGTTCCGGGCATAAAAGTAACCCGCAAAAAACAGGAGGGGAATTAACAATGTGAAAACCATCTATGCAGAGGCTCAGCCGGGGAAAGTAGTCTTAAAGGAGAAGGAGATTCCGGCACCGGGAAAAGGAGAAGTATTACTGAAAGCAAAATACAGTGCCATGAGCCCGGGAACAGAAAACGGATTACAAAGCATATCTGACTTCCATCCGAATGGAAGAAGCAATCAAACTGCTGATCCAGACAGATGCCAAGATGTATGAGATTGGTGAAAAAGTCGGATATAACAATGTGCGGCGGTTTGTGGATGCGTTCAAGCAGATTTATTCCATGAGCCCGATGGAATACCGTAAAACCTTTCGGGAAGATTAAAGCGTGATGCCCTGGTAGTGGAAAAATATAATATAAAGAAGAAAACTATATCACAGACATAGAAATTTTGCCTTGTGATATAGTTTTTTTAGTACTGATTAAATTTTGCTACATAGTGGCAGCTATAAACAGATTTACAATTCTGCCAGGTCATTGCATCGGGGAAACTCTGTTATTTAGATTCCCAGCGACCAGATGCTCCACATGGAAGAACCAGTCCGTTGGAAGAAACCGGAAGTCCGATTTCATCAGCAGTTACGATACCGTTGTATTTTTTCATAACGGTTCCGAGCATGTAAGCCAGTACTGCTGGTTGAAGTCCTGTTGTATAAGAATTAATCAGGAAGAACAGCGGATCATCGGAGAGGATCTGTGTACACAGTTTTACCAGTGGGTAAACAGATTCCTCAATTTTCCAGATTTCGCCTTTCGGTCCTCTGCCATAAGAAGGCGGATCCATAATGATTGCATCGTAGTGGTTGCCGCGGCGGATCTCACGCTCTACAAATTTCACACAGTCATCCACCAGCCAGCGGATCGGTCTGTCACTGAGACCGGAAGAAGCAGCATTTTCTTTTGCCCACTGAACCATTCCTTTGGAAGCGTCCACATGAGTAACCTGTGCGCCTGCAGCGGCAGCAGCAAGTGTTGCCCCACCGGTATAAGCAAATAAGTTTAATACTTTGATCGGTCTGCCTGCTTTACGAATCTTGTCACCGAACCAGTCCCAGTTCGCAGCCTGCTCCGGGAATAAGCCGGTATGTTTAAAGCTGAATGGCTTTAAGTTAAAGGTAAGTTCATTGTAATGAATGGTCCACTGCTCCGGCAGATCGAAAAATTCCCATTCACCGCCGCCTTTTTTACTTCTATGATAGTGGGCATTGTGCTTGTGCCATCCCTTTTCCGTTTTCGGGGTATCCCAGATGACCTGCGGGTCCGGGCGAACTAGGAGATATTTTCCCCATCGCTCCAGCTTCTCACCCTGAGAACAATCAATCACCTGATAATCTTTCCAGTTTCTTGCTATCCACATTGTCTATTTCCTCTACTTTCTCAATGAAATTGTCTTTGTATAAAATGTGTTTCTTCTTATTATATTATAATAATGTATGTGCTTGTATGCGTTTGTACAATTCTTTATGATTATAGATGCTACTGCTACGTTCGTCAAGGAGATAAGCGATGTAGCGGAAATAGAAAATGATCGTGTCTTGGTGTATGTTTCTCTTCTTCACGCTTTCTTAGCAATCATTTTTGTATCAAAAATTAATGTATTTATAAAAATACAAGAAAAACACGAATATTTTGAAAAAAATTGAAAAAACTACTTGCAATTCCGAAAGAAATCTCTTATACTAGCTATTGCTGTGACATGATAGCAATGAAGCGCGAGGTTGCTGCCCGAGTGGCAGGTTTTCCGTGGAGCGAATGTCAAGTTAGGAAACTGACGACAAGTCACTGTACTGAAACTGAAGACCATGAAATGGTTGAAAACAACGTGTGTGAGATTGAATGATACACACGGGAGAGTGTACAGTCACCGCTTGTCGTACTAATCAAAAGTGCGAAAAGGAGGCGACTTTTTTTATGGCAAGTCAAGTAATGAGAATCATTCTCAAGGCTTATGACCACGAGATGGTGGATGCATCAGCAAAGAAAATTATCGAAACTGTAAAGAAAAACGGATCACAGGTGAGCGGACCGGTACCACTTCCTACTAAGAAAGAGGTTGTAACAATCTTAAGAGCGGTTCACAAATACAAAGATTCCAGAGAGCAGTTCGAGCAGAGAACACACAAGAGACTGATCGACATCGTAGCACCAACACAGAAAACTGTTGATGCACTGTCAAGATTAGAAATGCCGGCTGGTGTCAGCATCGACATCAAGATGAAAAACAAATAATTCATCTGGTAAAAAGTCTTCCTTATATAATAGGAAGCAACATGATTAAGGTAAAATCCTGAAGGGTTATATATAGAAGCAGCATTCTTCGAATCCGTTTTAACCCACGTTGCAAAACAACAATGGATTCAATGTTCCACTTATATATCACTGTTCTAGGATGAGCGCATAAAGCGCTCCGCTGTAGAGTAAACAGGAGGTAAATGAGATGAAGAAAGCTATCTTAGCTACAAAAGTCGGAATGACTCAAATCTTCAACGCAGACGGAGTTTTAGTTCCGGTTACTGTATTACAGGCTGGTCCGTGCTACGTTACACAGATCAAAACTGTTGATAACGATGGATACAGCGCTGTACAGGTTGGTTTTGTTGACAAAAAAGAGAAAGTTGTTACAAAAGATGCCAACGGTAAAAAAGAAATCAAACACAGACATGGTGTTAACAAAGCAGAGAAAGGTCACTTTGACAAAGCTGGCGTATCTGGTAAGAGATTCGTTCGCGAGTTCAAATTTGACAATGCTGAGGAATACAACCTTGCAGATGTGATCAAAGCTGATATCTTCGCTGAAGGCGACAAGATCGATGCAACAGCAATTTCCAAAGGTAAAGGTTTCCAGGGCGCAATTAAGAGATTTGGTCAGCACAGAGGACCTATGGCTCATGGTTCTAAATTCCATCGTCATCAGGGTTCCAACGGTGCTTGTTCTGATCCGAGCAAGGTATTCAAGGGTAAAGGCATGCCGGGACATATGGGTTCCAAGCAGGTTACCATTCAGAACCTTGAAGTTGTTCGTGTAGATGCTGAGAACAATTTACTTTTAGTTAAAGGTTCCGTACCAGGACCTAAGAAATCTTTAGTAACAATCAAGGAAACAGTAAAAGCTTAAGTTTTACTTGATTAGGAAAGGAGGACACACAGATGGCTAACGTATCTGTTTATAATATGGAAGGCAACGAAGTGGGCTCCATGGAACTGAATGACGCAGTTTTCGGTGTAGAAGTTAACGAGCATTTAGTACACATGGCAGTTGTACAGCAGCTTGCAAATAATCGTCAGGGAACTCAGAAAGCAAAAACACGTTCTGAAGTTAGCGGCGGTGGAAGAAAACCTTGGAGACAGAAAGGAACCGGTCATGCAAGACAGGGTTCAACAAGAGCTCCGCAGTGGACAGGTGGTGGAGTAGTATTCGCTCCGGTACCGAGAGATTACTCTTTCAAGATCAACAAAAAAGAGAAAAGAGCAGCTTTAAAATCCGCTCTGACATCCAGAGTAGAGGCTCAGAAATTTGTTGTTTTAGATGAGTTAAAATTAGACGCAATCAAAACAAAAGATTTTGTTAAAGTATTAAATAACTTAAATGTTTCCAAAGCACTGGTTGTTATGGGAGACAAAGATGTTGTTATTGAGAAATCCGCAGCAAATGTACCGGATGTTAAAACAACACAGGCTACACTGTTAAATGTATACGATATCCTGAAATATGATACCGTGATCACAACAAAAGCAGCTGTAGAGAAAATCGAGGAGGTATACGCATAATGGCAAACGTACAGTACTACGATGTAATCCTCAAACCGGTTATTACAGAGAAAAGCATGAATATCATGGCTGAGAAAAAATATACTTTCCTGGTTCATCCGGAAGCTAACAAAGCTATGATCAAAGAAGCTGTTGAGAAAATGTTCGACGGCGTTAAAGTTGCAAAAGTTAACACAATGAATTGCGAAGGCAAAACAAAAAGACGTGGAATGACTTTTGGTAAAACTGCTAAAACAAAAAAAGCTATCGTTCAGTTAACAGAGGATAGCAAAGATATCGAGATCTTCGCAGGTCTGTAAGATATCCACAAAGCAGTAGGCTAGGCACAGTAAAGTGCGATAATAAAACACAGTATTGAAAGGAGATTCATTATGGGAATCAAAACATATAACCCATATACACCTTCCAGAAGAAATATGACTGGTTCTGACTTCTCTGAGATCACAAAGAGCACTCCTGAGAAATCCTTACTGGTTTCCTTAAACAAAAATTCTGGACGTAATAATCAGGGTAAAATCACTGTTAGACACCGCGGAGGCGGAGCTAAGAAAAAATACAGAATCATCGATTTCAAAAGAAATAAAGATGGTATTCCGGCAACTGTTATCGGTATCGAGTACGATCCGAACAGAACAGCTAATATCGCTCTGATCAGCTACGCTGATGGTCAGAAAGCATATATCCTTGCACCGGCAGGACTTACAGATGGTATGAAAGTTATGAACGGACCGGAAGCTGAGGTTCGCGTAGGTAACTGCTTACCGCTGGCAAACATCCCAGTTGGTACACAGGTTCACAATATTGAGTTACATCCGGGTAAAGGCGGACAGCTGGTTCGTTCCGCAGGAATGAGCGCACAGCTTATGGCTAAAGAGGGCAAATATGCTACTTTAAGACTTCCGTCCGGAGAGATGAGAATGGTTCCTATTAATTGCCGTGCAACAGTAGGTGTTATCGGAAACGGTGACCACAGCCTGATCAACATCGGTAAAGCAGGACGTAAACGTCACATGGGTATCCGCCCAACAGTACGTGGTTCTGTTATGAACCCGAATGACCATCCACACGGTGGTGGTGAAGGCAAGACAAGTATCGGTCGTCCAGGTCCATGCACACCTTGGGGCAAACCTGCTCTTGGCTTAAAGACAAGAAAGAAAAACAAACAGTCTAACAAACTTATCGTAAGAAGAAGAGACGGTAAAGCAATCAAATAGGAGGTTTAATATGGCTCGTTCATTAAAAAAAGGACCATTTGCTGATGAAAGCTTACTGAAAAAGATTGATGCTATGAACGCTGCAGGAGACAAACA
>ERZ791809.1077-NODE-1077-length-16283-cov-2.912743_pt1 | contig 16283 bp, 8 predicted proteins | sample MGYA00509946_ERZ791809 | MGnify/ENA primary metagenome ERZ791809 (study PRJEB30046, sample SAMN00791993) | human gut metagenome | study: EMG produced TPA metagenomics assembly of the A metagenome-wide association study of gut microbiota in type 2...
ATCAAGGGCAGATGGGAGGTGTAAGTACCTTGATGGCAATCGGACTTTTCAGTTTGGACGGTGGTGCAAAACGTGATCCGGCTTACGATATAACAAGCCCGGTATTTGACGAGGTTATTATAAAATTGGATTCAGTTTATTATAAAGGTAAAGAGTTCAGGATAAAAACTTATAATAATTCGACAGAGAATTGTTATATACAGCGTACCTGTCTAAATGGCAAAGAATATGATTCTTATCAAATCCCGCACATTGATTTTGCTCAAGGCGGGGTACTCGAATTATGGTTGGGAAATGTTCCGAATAAGAAATGGGGAATTGCTGATTGATATATTTCATTTTATATATAATATTATGACGTTCGTTCGATATAAGAAAATTCGTGTATCTTTGCGTATGTAACGAATAATATTATCCATACTATGAAAAGATCTATACTCATATTGTCGGTAGTGTGTAGTTTGATACTTTCCGCAACATTTGTCAGAGCACAGGCATATTCTCAATTTTACTTTACTCATATTAATGGTGAAAATGGCTTGTCGGCAAGTAATGTCAAGGCAATCTTGCAGGATAGCTATGGATTCATGTGGTTTGGCACTAAGAACGGATTAAATCGTTATGATGGTACGTCTATTCTTCAACTTAACTGTGACGACCTGAAAGCAGGAATCGGAAATCATAATATCAGTGCTCTTTACGAAGACAAGGAACGTAAACTTTGGGTGGGAACCGACCGGGGAATTTATGTGTATGATCCCACAATGGATATTTTTACCCGCCTGAATCCAGAGTCACCGGATAAAATCACACCTGATAATTGGGTGGCGGAAATACTTGCTGATTCTGTCGGTAATGTATGGGTGCTTATTCCTGACCAGGGACTATTTCGTTTTGAAGGAACGAAGAAAGTCAGCCATTATCCTATCACGGGAAAAAGTAACTTTAAAAATGAAAGTCCCGAATGTATTGCCATTGATAAAAAAGGTGGAGTATGGGTAGGAACTTCCGGAGTAGGATTATTTAAATATAATCCGCAGAAAGACGCGTTTGAACAGTATCTGGAAGACTGTAACGGACATTCATTGGCTAATAAGAACATAATGAGTATGTGTTTTCGGGACGATGATACCGCTATTCTTGCTATTCATGAAGGAGAATTGTTAAAATATAATACACAGTCTCGTGAACTGGCTACTATTCCTTTTCCGGGAGAGCGAAAAACTTTTTTACGTGATGTGGTCTGTTTCGGAGATGAACTTTGGGTAGGTTCTCATCATGGGCTTTTCATTATTAATGAAAAGAAAAACAGCACATTGCATCTTAAAGAAGATTTGATGCGTTCGTTCAGTTTGTCGGATAACATTGTCTATTCAATTTATAAAGATACCAAAGGAGGTATCTGGATTGGGACAATGTTTGGAGGTGTTAATTATCTGCCTAAACATCGTCTTGTATTTGATAAATATGTTCCCGGAAGTGATGGCCATTCTCTGAATACCAAACGCATCCGTGGATTAGCGGAAGATGATAACGGATGTATCTGGATTGGAACTGAAGATAACGGAATTAATGTGTTGGATCCTCAGACCGGAGAAGTACACCAAGTGTATGATAATGTACCGGGGCATCTTATCACTTTATGCGTAAGACATTATAATAATCATATTTATTGTGGATTATTCAAGCAGGGGATGAATGAAATCCGTCTGCCTGATGAACGGATCCGGTGTTTGTCAGAAGGGGAGTTAGGTATTGATGAAGGCAGTGTGTACGACTTTATGATAGATAGTAAAGGGCGTAAATGGATAGGAACCGGATGGGGACTTTATATGTCCGGACCGAATGAAAAGGAGTATCACAGGGTAGATGCTATCGGTTACAACTGGGCCTTTAATATCATGGAGGCGAAAGATGGTACAATTTGGGTGGCATCTATGGGAAACGGAGTCTGGAAATGCAGACCCGAATCAGGGATTTATCAGAACTATGTCTACGAGGCGGGTAAGAAAAATACACTTAGTTCCAATTCCGTCAGTTTCATTATGCAGGACAGTAAGGGCAATATATGGTTCTCTACTGATCGCGGCGGAATCTGTCGCTATAATGAAGTACAGGATAACTTTACCTCTTTTGGAATTAATGAAGGATTGCCGGACGATGTCTGCTATGATATTCTGGAGGATGAACATTCTAATTTATGGTTTGGGACTAATAAAGGACTGGTACGTTTTAATCCGGAAAGTGGAGATGTAAGCGTATTCACCAATAAAGACGGATTATTAGGGAACCAGTTCAATTATAATTCGGCGCTTAAAGCACGCGATGGTAAGTTTTATTTCGGAGGGGTGGACGGACTGATTGCTTTCGATCCCAATACTCAGGATGAAAGCGGATCGCTGCCTCCGGTTTATATTTCCAAATTCAGCATTTATAATAAGGAAATCACTGTGCATACTCCGAATTCGCCTTTGAAACAGTGCATTGTACATACCAATGAAATAGAACTTCCTTATAATCAGTCAAATATCAGTTTTGATATAGCTATGCTTAGTTATTCTACTGCGGAGACCAATCAATATTATTATCGTATGGTACCGCTTGATAAAGAGTGGATACGTGCTGCCAGCAACAAGAATATATCGTATGCTAAATTGCCTCCGGGTAAGGCAACTCATCATGCGAGCAAATCCGATCCTTCAACCCGTTCGTTGACGATTGTTATTTTGCCGCCTTGGTGGCAGTCCGTATGGGCTTATATTGTTTATGCACTGGCTATTATCTTGTTTGTATTCTGTTGGTTTTTATGGTACAAGCATCGTAAGGAGCGGCAGATGGAAGAACGTCAGAAACTTTTTGAAATAGAGAAAGAAAAGGAATTGTATGAATCGAAGGTTGATTTCTTTACGGAGATAGCTCATGAAGTACGTACTCCGCTGACGTTGATTAATGGTCCGCTTGAGGCTATTCAGGAGGAGAATCTTCCGGAATCTAAAAAGAAGAAGTATATTAATGTAATAGTACAGAATACGAAGCGGCTGTTGGAACTGACAGGACAACTTCTCGATTTCCAGAAGATTGGTGCCAACAAGCTTTCCATGAAATTTGAAAGTGTTGACATTACGGCACTTCTGAAAGGAATCGTAGCTCGTTTTGAAGTAACTTTCAATTTGAATAACAAAGAACTGGTTCTGAAATTGACTGAAGAGGAAATATGGGCGGCAGTAGATAAAGAAGCAATAACTAAGATTGTGAGCAATTTGCTTAATAATGCATTGAAGTATGCCTGGCAGCATATACAAGTGGAACTGGAGAAAGACGATCTTTATTTCACGATTCGGGTTATTAGTGACGGAAATAAGATTCCGGAAGAAGCGAGCCAATATATCTTTGAACCTTTTTATCAAATGGAAAAGAAAGAAGCACCTAAGAACGGAGTAGGTATCGGGCTTTCATTAGCACGTTCGCTGGCATCTCTTCACAAAGGGACACTTACCTTGGATACTACAAGAGAAAAGGATAATGTCTTTATTCTGACCATTTCTTTAAATCAGGAAGGTATCAGTCTGGAGAATAGCAAAGCGGTACAAAAAGATATAGTTGAGTTGGATGAGGAAACTTCTGTTGAAACAGATATGCACGGATACACTCTGTTGTTAGTAGAAGATAATGAAAGTATGCTGGCCTTTATCTCTGAAAGGTTATGTGAGTGTTTCACTGTGGAGACGGCGAAGAATGGTGCGGAAGCAATCGAAATATTGAGAAGCAGTCATGTCGATTTGATCATTAGTGATATTATGATGCCGGTGATGAATGGCTATCAGTTGTGTAAGGAAATCAAATCAGATCTTGAGCTTTCTCATATCCCTGTTATCTTCCTGACTGCCAAGAATGATATTGACAGTAAAATCAATGGCTTGAAGTATGGGGCGGAAGCCTATGTGGAGAAGCCTTTCTCGTTCGGTTATCTCAAAGAACAGATATTATCATTACTCAATAACCGTCGACGGGAGAGAGAGGCATTCTCGAAACGTCCGTTCTTCTCGGTAGATAATATGCAGATGAACAAAGCGGATGAGGAGTTTATGAATAAAGTGATCCGGATTATTGAAGACAATATAACCGATGATAATTTCGGAGTAGAGAAAATGGCGGATATTCTCTGTATGAGCCGCTCTAGTTTGTTGAGAAAAATCAAAACGATATTTAATCTCTCCCCACTCGACTTCATTCGCCTGATTCGCCTGAAGAAAGCGGCGGAATATATTCAGGAAGGCAAATACCGGATTGGAGATATCTGCTATATGGTGGGCATTAATTCTCCGTCTTATTTCAGCAAGTTATTCTTGAAACAGTTTGGTATGACTCCGAAAGATTTCGAGAAACAGTATCAAAGTGGAAAACAAACAATCATTCCACAGGATATAAGGAATACGGATACTATAAATGATGCGGATAAATAGAAAATTTGCGGATTCAGAGAGATTGTGAAGCATATTGCCGTAAATCTTTCATTTTTTGACTTGTTTACGCCAAGCCATACTTCCGGCAATGCCTATCTTTGGGGAACACTTTTATTCTATTTAAAACCATATTCATTGTGCCATATGAAAAACAGACTTCGACAGTTTAAAATCATTTTCGGAACTATGTTCCTGTTATTCACTTTATCCGGATATGCTGCCGGATATAAAGGTCTGACGACGGGCGGCTGGCAAATCCGCTTCGATGATCAGAAAGGGGGAGTTTCACTTTATAAAAAGTCAAAAAATATTTGTGAAGGACTATATGCTTCTTACCTATGGGGAGAGCAGACGGTTACTACGCGTGACTATGCACGCCATAAGGTTAGTATTCGAAAAATATCAGATGCTTTCGGTAAAGGAACTCTTTATAAGATTGAACATACAGATAAATCTTTGCCTAAGTTGACACAGTACTTTTATCTTTATCCGGATAAAGAGTATATATTGACGGAGTTTAGTATAGAAGGAAAGAATAATGTCGCTTCCAATCGGATGGCACCTGTGAATGTAGACCGCATGGCTGAATTACTTCCGGCAGGTGACAATCGTGCTTTATTTATGCCTTTTGATAATGATAAATGGATCAGATACCAGTCTCATGCACTTAATTTCGACACATTGACCAGTTATGAGGTAACGGCTGTTTTTAATAATGAAGGGCGTAGCGGACTTGTTGTAGGTTCTGTGGAGCATGACAATTGGAAAACGGCTGTAATGTTAGGTAAAGGAGACCATAGAAACATCGGCTCTTTGACTTGTTACGGTGGAGTAGCTGATGAATTGACGCGGGATGTGAAACCTCACGGAGCATTGAAAGGCAAGAAGATCAAGTCGCCCAAAATATTACTGGGGTTCTTTGAAAACTGGTGCGACGGACTGGAAACTTATGCAAAAGTTAATGCAATCATATCACCTCCGAAAGAGTGGGGAAAAGCGGTTCCATTCGGTTGGAACAGTTGGGGAGCTTTGCAATTCAACCTGACTTATGAAAAAGCGATGGAGGTTTCGGACTTTATCAAACAAAATCTTCAAAATAATCATTTTGTCAATCCGGATCACACGGTTTATGTCGGATTGGATTCCGGTTGGGACTGTATGAATGAAGAACAATTGAAGTCATTCATTACAAAATGTAAATCGAACGGCCAGATTGGAGGGATTTACTGGACTCCGTTTACCGACTGGGCGCGTGACCCCGAAAGAACGGTGGATGCTGCTCCTGAATATAAATACAAGGATATCTACCTTTATGCTAACGGAAAACCACAGGAACTGGACGGTGCTTATGCCATTGACCCTACTCATCCTGCTGTAGAGGCAATGATGAAAAAGACGTCTAGCTTGTTTCACCGAACAGGATTCGAGTATGTGAAAATGGATTTTATGACCCATGGAGCGATGGAGGCTGATAAATGGTATCTTCCTGAAGTGACAACGGGTATTCAGGGATATAATTATGGGATGCAGTTGCTGGATAAATACTTTGGGGATATGTATATCAATCTTTCTATTTCTCCGGTATTTCCGGCACAATATGCACAGTCGCGTAGAATTGCCTGCGATGCATGGAATAAAATCAAGGATACCGAATACACACTGAATGCATTGTCTTATGGATGGTGGCAGAAGTATATCTATCAATTCAATGATGCAGACCATATTGTGTTGAGAGATGCTACAGATGGTGAAAATCGGGCGCGTATCACTTCCGGAGTTATTACAGGTATCTATATTGGTGGAGATGATTTCAGTGCTGCCGGAGGAAAAGATGGAAAAGACAAAGCGTTGAAATATCTGACGAATCCTGACATCAATGCTCTTGCTACAGGTGAAGTATTTCGTCCGGTAGAGGGGAATGGAGCTCAATCGGAACAGATCTTTGTAAGAAAGGAGAAAGATGGAACTTTTCATTGCGCACTTTTCAATTATTCGGAACAGGAACAGACAGTGACACTTTCGTTGGATAGAATAGGGCTGGAGCAAACACACAGTTATCAGGTGAAAGAATTATGGAGTGGCAGCCGGACTACTGCCAAAAATAAGATAGAGGTTACTATACCTGCCAAGGATGTGAAAGTGCTGGAATTCAACTAATAGCCGATAATCAATAAACTAACCGAAAAAATGAATAAATATAGAATTACTCTTATGGCCCTGTGCATGGCTATTTGTACACAGGCTAAGGTAACTTTACCATCGTTTTTCACCGATAATATGGTGATACAACAAAAGAGTACGTTGATATTGCCCGGAAAAGCAAAAGCCGGCAAGCAAGTCACAGTAAAAACGAGTTGGGATAACCGAAAATATACAGTTAAAGCGGGAGTGGATGGAAGTTTTACTTTGCAGTTACCTACTCCTGCTGCCGGAGGTCCTTACCAGATTACGCTTTCAGACGGCGAAATACTGACTTTGCGGAATATAATGGTGGGAGAAGTCTGGTTTTGTTCCGGACAATCCAATATGGAAATGCCAGTTGCCGGATGGGGCAAGGTTATGAATTATGAGCGGGAGGTGGCAGAAGCCAATTATCCGTTTATTCGTCTATTACAGGTAAAAAAGACTGTATCTTTAACTCCGCAGGATAACGTAGAAATGAACGGAGGGGGTTGGCAGGAATGTAGCCCTTACTCTGTTCCGGAGTTTTCATCTGTCGCTTATTTCTATGCCCGCCAATTGTGGAAAGAATTAAATGTACCTGTTGGTGTGATAGATTGTACCTGGGGTGGCACTCCGGCCGAAGCGTGGACAAGCTTCGGTACCTTGCAACAGGTGATGGGTTTCCAGGAAGAAACAGCTAAAATGAAGAGACTGGATTTTAATAAAGAAGCTCTTTCTGCTGTTTATCAACAGGAGATGAAGGACTGGCGTGAACAATTTATTATCCGGGATGCTGGTTTTACTCAAGGGACTCCGCAATGGATTTCGGCTTTACAGACTGGGAAAGAGTGGAAGCCTATGGAGTTACCCGGTTATTGGGAAGAAAAAGGACTGGATGGGCTTGACGGTATTGTCTGGTTTCAAAAGGAGATAGATATTCCTGCCGAATGGGCAGGAAAGGAGGTAACTCTTAGTCTGGGAATGATAGATGATGAAGATATTACTTATTATAATGGTAAGGAAATAGCCAGAGGATCGGGGTTTGCCACCCTCCGGAAGTATACGATTCCGGCTGGGGAAGTTAAACCCGGCAAAGGAATTATCACAGTTCGTGTATCTGATTTCGGGGGAGAAGGTGGTATTCATGGAAAACCGGAAACTTTGTATGCGGAAATGGGTGGACAGAAAATATCATTGGCCGGAATCTGGAACTATCACATCGGATTAACTTTGGATGAATTACCATCTGCGCCCATGTCACCGGAGGGTTCCAGTTATCTGTCTGTATTGTATAACGGAATGGTTCATCCTTTTACGATTTTTCCAGTTAAGGGTGTTATATGGTATCAGGGCGAAGCTAATGTAGGCCGTGCCCGTCAGTATTCCCTTCTTTTTCAGTCGCTGATAGCCGACTGGCGGAAACAATGGAAACAGGAGTTGCCTTTCTATTTTGTGCAGTTGGCAAATTACTTGCGTAGTCAGGAGATACAACCCGATTCGAAATGGGCTGCATTGCGTGAAGCACAGTCTGATGCACTTTCTATGGAAGGCACGGGTATGGTATCGGCTATTGATCTTGGTGTAGCGCATGATATTCACCCAAAAAACAAACAGGAAGTGGGAAGACGGCTGGCTCTCCTGTCGTTGGCAAATACTTATCAGAGGGGCACGTATGATGTACCGGCTTTTCAGGAATACCGTATTTCGGGAAATAAACTGATACTTAGTTTCGATTGTGAGGTGAAGACTGCGACAGGCGAACCCAAAGGATTCATTATTGCCGGACCAGATCAGGTGTTTTATCAGGCAACTGCTACTATCCAGGGAAAAGAGGTTATCCTTGAATCACCGGAAGTGGAAATACCCATTGCGGCACGTTACGGATGGGCGGATAATCCGGAGTGTAATCTTTATGGAACTGCCGGACTTCCGGTTGCTCCGTTCCGTACTGATAAATAAGAAATGATTGTAATAACATTAAATAAATATACCGTGAAAGTAAAAGTTATTTTTTTATTCTGTCTTTTGGGCATCTCCTGTATGTTGAAGGCAGCTGACAAACCTATTATTAAGATTGAAACAGATTGCACAAGCCTGATTTTCCAGGTGGGAGACAACGGTCGTCTATACCAGCGTTATCTGGGTAAAAAACTGAATCATGAATCAGACTTTGTCTACTTGCCGCAGGGAACCGAGGTTTATATTACACATGGGGCAGAGGATTATTTCGAACCGGCTATTCAAGTGCTTCATAATGATGGAAATCCATCTTTATTGTTGAAGTACGTAGAACATAGTAGTAGCCGACAGAATGACGGAAGTGTAGAAACGGTGATTACTCTAAAAGATGATAAATATCCTGTGACTGTGAAATTGCATTATATAACGTATGCTGCGGAAAATATCATCAAGACCTTTACTGAAATCAATCATCAGGAAAAGAAACCTATTGTATTGAGCAAATATGCTTCTTCTATGCTTCACTTTAACCGTGATAAGTATTTTCTCACGGAGTTTTCCGGTGACTGGGCACATGAGGTCAACATAGCCGAGCGTGAACTGGCATTTGGTAAAAAAACGATTGATACCAAGTTGGGTGCGCGTGCCAATATGTTTGTTTCTCCATTTTTCCAGTTGTCTCTGGGTGCTCCGTCGGAGGAAAATTCAGGAGAGGTATTAGTCGGTACTTTGGGGTGGACAGGTAACTTCCGTTTTACCTTTGAAGTGGATAACAAGAATGAACTTCGTGTCATTTCCGGTATTAATCCGTACGCTTCGGAATATAGCCTTCCTGCTAAAGAAACCTTTCGCACCCCGGACTTTTATTTCACTTATAGCTTGAACGGTAAGGGAGAGGCCAGCCGCAACTTTCATGATTGGGCGCGTAAGTATCAGATTAAGAAGGGTGACCAGACCCGTATGACACTGCTCAATAACTGGGAAGCTACTTATTTTGATTTTGATGAGAATAAGTTGGTTGGATTGATGGATGAGGCTGTCAAACTGGGAGTGGATATGTTTCTACTCGACGATGGATGGTTTGGTAATAAATATCCGCGTAGCGGCGATCATCAAGGGTTGGGTGATTGGAAAGAAACGGCGGATAAACTGCCGAATGGTGTAGGACGTTTGGTAGAGGAGGCGCAAAAGAAAGGCATTAAATTTGGAATATGGATAGAGCCTGAAATGGTGAATCCGAAAAGTGAACTGTATGAAAAGCATAAAGACTGGGTGATTCATCTGCCTAATCGGGATGAATATTATTTCAGAAATCAGTTGGTGCTTGATTTGAGTAATCCGGCAGTGCAGGATCATGTATTCGGTGTGGTAGACAAATTGATGACAAACTATCCGGGCATTGCTTTCTTTAAGTGGGATTGTAACAGTCCTATCACCAATATCTATTCTTTTTATCTGAAGGATAAACAGTCGCATCTGTATATCGAATATGTGCGCGGGCTGTATAAAGTGTTGGAGCGTGTGAAAAATAAATATCCGGATTTACCGATGATGCTTTGTGCCGGTGGTGGCGGACGCTCTGACTTTGAAGCATTGAAATATTTTACGGAATTCTGGCCTAGTGACAATACTGACCCTATCGAACGTTTATTTATTCAATGGGGATTCTCACAAATATTTCCTAGTAAGACGATGTGTGCACATGTTACGACTTGGAATCGGGGAACCAGCATTAAGTTCCGTACTGATGTAGCTATGATGTGTAAACTGGGCTTTGACATCAAACTGGATGATATGAACGAGAATGACCATATCTATTGCAATCAGGCGGTAGAAAATTATAATCGTTTGAAACCTGTTATCCTTGATGGCGATCTGTTTCGTTTGGTTTCTCCTTATGGCAGTAACCATACCTCTTCTATGTATGCAAATAAAGATAAGAGTAAAGCTGTATTGTATGCATTTGATATTCATCCGCGTTATGCAGAAAAATTATTACCGGTACGTTTGCAGGGATTGGATGCTGACAGAATGTATCGTGTGAAAGAAATCAATTTGATGCCGGGTAGCAATTCTTCGTTTCAAGGTAACAATCAACTATATTCAGGAGAGTATCTGATGAATGTGGGACTGGAAGTGTTTACTACCCAACAACTGAACAGCCGGATTGTAGAAATCACTGCTGAATAAATCAATATTATGCGTTGATTTATAACAGACTTCCAACATTTGTTTTGTTGCTTTTTACATATATGGGCTGCTTATTAAAGCAGCCCATATATGTTTTTACTTAGACTCTTCCGAACTTTGAAGCATCTGGAACAACTTATCCAGTTTCGGAGCCATGATAATCTCCGTACGGCGATTCTTACTTCTGCCTTCGGCTGTTTCATTATCATCCACAGGCATATATTCACCGCGACCACTAGGCTGAATCTGCAAAGGATTCACATTGTAATTCTTGATGAGGATACGAACTACGGAAGTGGCACGGATCACACTTAAATCCCAGTTATCTTTGAATTGTACAGTATTGATCGGTTTGTTATCCGTATGACCTTCGATAAATACATCAATGTCCGTCTGCTTGTTTAGTACTTCAGCCAGTTTGCCGAGAGCTTCCTCTCCGCGTTTATCCAGGCGGGCACTTCCTGATTGGAATAATAGTTTATCGGACATAGCTACATATACTTTTCCGTCTTTCTCACGAACGGTCAGCTCGTCGGTACTGAAACCAAGTAAGGCATCTTTTACATTGCTCAAAAGATTCTGTACCTTATCGTTTTGCGCTTTAATCATATCCTGCAACTCATTGATGGTACGTTCTCTTTCGTTAAGCTCGTTTTTCTTCTGGCTCAACAGGGCATTTAGTTTTTCCTGTTCAGTCATGTTGACATTCAACATACTCTGATACTGGCGGATACTGTTTCCCATTTTGGTCGTATCACGCAAAAGGTTCTTGATTTGTGCCGACATTTGCGCGTTTATATTGCGGCAGTCGGTCAATAATCCTTGCAAACTATCTTTGCTTATAGTAGCTGCCATTTCTGCCTGCATGAACTTCTTTTTTGTTACACATGAAGTACATAACAGTAACGTAAGTAAAGTAAATAAAGTAATTTTCTTCATTGTGTTTTATATTTTAAGTGGGTATGTATAATTAGCTTTGCAGAAACTCACAAAGTTTCTGTACAGCCAGTGCACGATGGCTGATTTGGTTTTTTATATCATTTCCCAATTCGGCAAAAGTCCGGTCGTAGCCTTCAGGCTTAAATATAGGATCGTAGCCAAATCCGGAATCACCGCGTTTTTCTTTGATAATTTCGCCTTTTATCACTCCTTCAAAGAGATACTCCTTTCCGTCCAATATCAACGAAATAGCGGTGCGGAATTGCGCTTTACGGTTTTCCTTTCCTTCCAGTTCGTGAAGAAGTTTGAGCATATTAGCCTGGGCGTCATGTCCTTCACCTCCTGCATAGCGGGCGGAATAGACTCCGGGAGCTCCGTTCAAGGCTTCCACTTCCAATCCTGTATCATCGGCAAAACAATCCAGATGATAGTTTTTATAGATATAGGAAGATTTTAATAGCGCATTTCCTTCCAGTGTTTCAGCTGTTTCGGGAATATCTGTTTGGCAACTGATATCATTGAGACTTAGTAATTCCACTTGATCTCCTAAGATAGCGGCTACTTCTTCCAGTTTATGAGCGTTATTGGTAGCAAATACAAGTTTGCGTTTCATCATCTTATTTTTTGTTTTAACAAGGTTGTTCAATACTTTTCAACCAGTTATTATTTCACTTTCAGTTTATCGAATCCTTCGCCATACACGCCGATAACAGAACTTTGAGAGATAAAAGCATTCGGATCAATGCGTTTTACCAAACGGAAAATGTCGAGTGACTGACGTTTCTTGGCAAGTACTACCAATACTTTCACATTGTTTTTACTGTACCATCCCGTACCGTCGAGTACTGTAACTCCCCGGTCGGCATCTTTAATAATCCGGTCGGCTATTTCGTCATATTTCTTTGAGAAGATAAAGAATTGAACTGATTGACGGGCACTGTTGATAATCCAGTCGAGCACAACGCCAATGATAAACAGAGTGACAAAACCGAAAATAACCCGGCGCCAATCATGAAATATAAAGTAACAGGAACTGATAATGAATACATCACAAATCATAATCATTCGTCCGAGTGATACATCTTTGTATTTATTGACGATAGCGGCGATAATATCTGTTCCACCCGTACTTCCATTGTAGTTGAAAGTGATACCCAGACCTACACCGCACATGGCTGCACCGATAATGCAGGCCATGAAATCCTGCCCTGTACCGAGTAACAACGGTTTACCGTCCGGCGTCATATCCGGTGCTTCTACATAATTGTTCACCACCAACTGGAATAACCAAAGCAGAAAAGTCAGTGTAAAAATAGCATAAGTGGTTTTTATACTAAATCTTGGACCTAATACCCGGATGGCAAAGGTCATCAGAACTGCATTAATAATGAAGTATGACCATTGGATTGGAAATCCCGTTGCATAATAGATAATAGCTCCGATACCGGTAGTTCCTCCGGTAGTTATCTGATAAGGTAACAGGAATGCAGCCCATCCCAAAGAATAGCTTATCAATCCGAGAGTGATGTAGATATAATCTTTCACTTCTCTCATTACTTCTGCTTTTGATAGTTTATGCATAGGATTTTAAGTAATAGGATTTTTAAAGTATTAGGTATAAAGTATTAAGTATTAACCTGGCGGATATATTGGGATAGCGGCTACGGATAATACTTAATACTTATTACTTAATACTTTAAATTACAACGTTTACAATCTTCTTCGGAACGACAATGATTTTCTTTGGAGTCTTGCCGTCAATCCACTTCTGCGAACGTTCGTCGGCCAATACCGCCGCCTGAATAGCGTCCGAAGCTTCATCTGCTGCAAATTCCATATTGAAACGTGCCTTTCCGTTGAAAGAGATGGTATAGTTGACAGTATCTTCTTTCAGATATTCTTCATTGTATGCAGGCCATTGGGCGTCGCATACGGAAGTCTCGTGTCCCAATACGTCCCACAACTCTTCGCAGACATGCGGAGCGAAAGGAGCGAGCGTGATAACGAGCTGTTCCAGAATCTCTTTCTTGCTGCATTTCAGGTTGAAGAGTTCGTTTACGCAAATCATGAATGCGCTGATAGATGTATTGTAAGAGAACTGTTCAATATCACCTGTCACTTTCTTAATCAATTTATGAAGGCTCTTCAACTCTTCTTTCGTTGCAGGTTCGTCCGTCACCAGATATTCGTCCGTGCGGCTGTAGAACAACGACCAGAATTTACGGATAAAACGGTGTACACCGTCGATTCCGTTGGTATCCCACGGTTTAGACTGTTCTACCGGGCCGAGGAACATTTCGTACATACGAAGTGTATCTGCACCGTATTTCTCAACAATCATGTCCGGATTGACTACATTGAACATTGATTTACTCATCTTTTCAACTGCCCATCCGCAAACGTATTTTCCGTCTTCGAGGATAAACTCGGCTGTTTTATATTCAGGACGCCATGCTTTGAATGCTTCCAAATCCAAAACATCATTGGATACGATATTTACATCCACATGGATAGGAGTAACTTCGTACTGATCTTTCAAGTTCAGTGAAACGAAAGTATTGGTGTCTTTGATACGGTATACAAAGTTGCTGCGACCTTGAATCATTCCTTGATTTACTAACTTTTGGAATGGCTCTTCCATTACAGACACACCCATGTCGTACAAGAATTTATTCCAGAAACGAGAATAAATCAAGTGCCCTGTTGCATGTTCGGTACCACCTACATATAGGTCTACATTTTTCCAGTACTGGTCAATTTTCGGATCAACTAATGCCTTATTATTATGCGGGTCCATGTAGCGGAGATAGTAAGCCGAAGAACCGGCGAATCCCGGCATGGTGTTTAGCTCCAGCGGGAAGACAGTTACATGGTCAATCTTCTCATTTTCTACTACACATTTGTTTACTGTATCCCAAGCCCATTTCGTTGCGTGTCCCAATGGAGGTTCACCGGTTTCGGTAGGCAGGAATTTAGCGACTTCCGGAAGTTCAAGCGGCAGGCTGGCTTCGTCGATCATATAAGGCATTCCGTCTTTGTAGTAAACAGGGAACGGCTCACCCCAGTAACGCTGGCGGGAGAAGATAGCGTCACGCAGACGGTAGTTCACTTTCACACGGCCCAGATTGTGGTCTTTTACATATTTCTTGGTCGTTTCTATCGCTTCTTTGATAGTCAGTCCGTTCAGTGAAAGATCACAGTAAGGAGTGACATCCGGACGCGGAGAGTTACACACGATACCTTCTTTTGCATCGAAACTTTCTTCGCTAACATCACAACCTTCTACCAACGGACGGATTTCTAATCCGAAATGTTTGGCAAATGCATAGTCGCGGCTATCATGAGCAGGTACAGCCATAATAGCTCCTGTTCCGTATCCGGCCAGTACGTAATCGCTGATCCATACGGGTACTGCTTCACCTGTGAACGGATTGATGGCATACGAACCACTGAATACACCGGTAACGCTACGGTCGGCAATGCGTTCACGTTCCGTACGTTTTTTGGTACGGTCGAGGTAAGCGTCTACTTCTGCTTTTTGTTCAGGAGTCGTTAATTGTGCCACCAATTCACTTTCCGGAGCTAATACCATAAAAGTAACACCGAACATGGTATCTGCACGAGTGGTGAAAATTGTGAATTCGAGGTCACTGTCTTTTACTTTGAATTGCACTTCAGCACCTTCCGAACGTCCGATCCAGTTTCTTTGGGTTTCTTTCAGAGAATCTGTCCATTCGATCGTGTCCAATCCATCAAGCAAGCGTTGTGCATACGCAGATACACGCAAACACCATTGGCGCATTTTCTTCTGGATAACAGGAAAACCGCCACGTTCGCTGACTCCGTCTACTACCTCGTCGTTAGCCAGTACAGTTCCTAATTCGGCACACCAGTTTACCATTGTTTCACCCAGATAAGCGATACGATAGTTCATCAGGATTTCCTGCTTTTCTTTTTCGCTTTTGGCGTTCCATTCTTCGGCAGTGAAACTGATTTCTTCGCTGCAAGCGGCGTTCAGTCCTTTGTTTCCGTAGATGGCGAAGGCTTTTTCCAGTTCTTCGATAGGACGGGCTTGCTGTTCATCGTTGCAATAATAGCTGTTGAACATTTTTTGGAAGGCCCATTGCGTCCAGTGATAATATTCCGGGTCGCACGTGCGGATTTCACGGTTCCAATCGAAAGAGAAACCTATTTTGTCCAACTCCTCGCGATAGCGGTCGATATTGTTGACGGTAGTGATTGCAGGATGCTGTCCGGTCTGGATGGCATATTGCTCGGCAGGCAAACCGTAAGCGTCATATCCCATCGGGTTGAGTACATTGAAGCCCTGCAGTCGTTTGTAACGGGCGTAAATATCCGAAGCAATGTATCCCAGCGGATGACCTACGTGTAGGCCGGCTCCTGATGGATAAGGAAACATGTTTAGTACATAAAATTTTTGCTTCGAATCATCTTCCGTAACTTGGTAGGTTTTCTCTTCTACCCACCTTTTCTGCCACTTCTTTTCAATTTCTCTGAAATTGTACTCCATAGTGATAAAGTTTTTATTTATAGTGATTTATACTGTTA
>ERZ791809.1099-NODE-1099-length-16047-cov-3.639195_pt1 | contig 16047 bp, 9 predicted proteins | sample MGYA00509946_ERZ791809 | MGnify/ENA primary metagenome ERZ791809 (study PRJEB30046, sample SAMN00791993) | human gut metagenome | study: EMG produced TPA metagenomics assembly of the A metagenome-wide association study of gut microbiota in type 2...
GTATCTCCGTCCTTTATAAATTCACACATTCGCATACACGTATTATAACATAAACTATATTCCCTATCTCTAAATTTTCTATAAAAAAGCCCCATCTCACCATGCAAGAAGCCCCCGGTATTGGCACTACCGGGGGCTTCACTCTTTGTTCTTTTGGAACTATTACTATCTCTTTTGCCTAATGGCATTATATCATATGCAGTTCTTAAAATCAATATTCCTGCCAAAAGGATATATAAATATTTTTTTTGACTCTCTTACAGATACTTCTTCAGAGTCTCAACCTTGTCCAGATGCTCCCATGGAAGATCAACATCTGTACGGCCGAAATGACCATAAGCAGCAGTCTGCTTGTAGATCGGACGACGAAGATCAAGCATCTTGATGATACCAGCCGGACGAAGATCAAAATTCTCACGAACGATCTCAACAAGTCTGGTCTCAGAAAGCTTACCTGTTCCGAAGGTATTCACACTGACAGAAGTCGGATGAGCAACACCGATCGCATAGGAAAGCTGGATCTCACACTTGTCAGCAAGACCAGCTGCAACAATGTTCTTTGCAACATAACGTGCAGCATAAGCAGCAGAACGGTCAACCTTTGTGCAGTCCTTACCGGAGAAAGCACCGCCGCCGTGACGTCCTGTTCCGCCGTAGGTATCAACGATGATCTTACGTCCTGTCAGACCACTGTCACCGTGAGGTCCGCCGATAACAAAACGACCTGTCGGATTGATGAAATACTTAGTATCAGCATCAACCATATCAGCCGGAATGATCGCATCAAAAACATACTTCTTAATGTCCTCATGGATCTGCTCCTGAGTAACATCCGGATCATGCTGTGTAGAGCATACGACAGCATCGATTCTCTTCGGCTTGCCAGCCTCATCATACTCAACAGTAACCTGAGTCTTTCCATCCGGTCTTAAATATTTCAGAGTGCCGTCCTTACGAACCTTTGTCAGCTGCTGAGCAAGCTTGTGAGCCATGTTGATGGCATATGGCATATACTCCTCAGTCTCATTGGAAGCATAACCAAACTGAAGACCCTGGTCACCGGCACCGATGGAATCCAGTTCGTCCTCATTCATATCGTCCTCTTTCTGCTCAAGAGCCTTGTCAACACCCATAGCGATATCTGTGGACTGCTTGTCAAGTGATGTGATAACCGCACAGGTATCTGCGTCAAAGCCATAATCCGCATTGTCATATCCGATCTCACGGATAGTATCACGAACGATCTTCTGGATATCAACATTAGCCTTGGTTGTGATCTCACCCATAACAAGTACAAGACCTGTTGTAGTAGCAGTCTCGCAGGCAACACGGCTCATCGGATCCTGTGCCATCATAGCATCAAGGATCGCATCAGAAATAGAGTCGCAGACCTTGTCAGGATGACCCTCAGTTACAGATTCAGACGTAAATAAAATTTTCTCCATAATCTTCTCCTTTTGTAATAAAACAACGGTTATATACATAAAAAACAGCCCGTACAATCCGGACTGTTTAAGTTCTGTAAACAATCCTCTTATTGTTCGATTGCTCGCTCAGGTTGGCACCTTCCTGGATTCTCCGGGGTTGCCGTGGCTTCACAGATCCTTTGTATCTCCACCACTCTGAATAAAAGGCTATCTTTTATGAAATTTACTGCAACACATACAATATACTTATCATACCAAAATGTCAAGAGCAATTTTTGATAAAAAATATCACCCGTTACTTTTTGAACCGGTATTTTCCCTTTCCATAGCCAGGGACTGTTCCAATAACATCTGCATGTACCAATTTGGAAAGAAACTTTGAAGCACCGGAATCCTTCAGTCCGATCAGTTCTTTAACCACAGTCTTATTAAAAATCCTGTCATACCCGACCACCTCAAACAATCTGAGAATATGCCCTGTAGTTTTTGCAGAAAAAGCTATCCCCTTTTCCAAAAAAAGCTTCTCTATCTCTGCATTCGGACCGCCCATATATCCGCTTTCACATCCAACCTCTGCTTTTCCATCCTCAATATCTACTTTTTCATTCCCAATATCTACTTTTCTATCCTCAATATCCACTTTCTCATCCCCAATATCCACTTTTCCAATATTCAGTACTCCACTGATATGCAGATTTCGATTATGAAGCTCATTCCTCTCGCCCAAAAGCAGATTTCTCAGAAAAACTTCCAGATACTCTGTTGTCTCATAGATCCCCTTCTGCAGATTCGTATAATTGGCACGAACAAGCGCATTTCGGAAATACCATGCATTCTCCGCAAAAATATCATTGGCTGCCGTAAAACCAAGCATTCGCAGATACTTGATAAAAAATACTGCCGTGGTTCTCGTATTTCCCTCTTCAAAAATATGGATCTGCCACAATCTTGAAATAAAAACAGCAAGATGATGAATGATCTCCTCCATGGAAAGCCCCTTATAGCTGAACGCCTTCTCCTGAGAAAAATCATATTCCAGCGTGGCTATCAGTTCTGAAGCACTGCCATACATAACCGTTGCACCATCCAGCACCCATTCCTTTTTCGTAATATTATAATCTCTGATCTTCCCTGCATGACTGTAAATCCCCATAAAAAGCTTTCTGTGGATTGAAATATATTCATTAGGTGAAAATGAAAATGCTGTCTCAGAAAGCAGTCCTGCGATCCGCGAAGATACCTTATCTGCTTCCTCCGTCCGTTCCTCATCGGAAAAATGTGCCGGCCGTTCCTCATAGTAACTGTTGATAAGCTCCTGCGCTTCTCTCATTGTGATCTTACCTTCGATATTCTGAATAGCAGTATCGATCAGATATTCCGATGTTTTAAGACCATCAACAGCCTGAAGACCGATTGCAGTACTCCACGCATACCCCTTATTTGCCTTATCCGGTTCCGATTCTTTCAGATACTCTTCAAACGGGTCCCTTTTCATATCATCCACCTCTCTTACATTATCACTCACTATCAGTTCTGCGATTTGCATAAAAAAAATTATTAACCATTATAACATTTTACAGTCCCAACAGAACGTAAATATTCCAAAAAAAGAACCGGGCATCCACATCGCCCGGTTCTTCCATCGATCATCCTTCAGAATGATCCGTTATTTATTTTTTCTTCTTTCTCTTAACTCCATAAGCTGCACCACCACCAACAATGATCGCTGCTGCAAGGATTCCAACCCATACGCCGATCGGTGTATCATCGCCGGTCTTTACAGAACGTCTTGCTGTACCGCTGGTATCGTTCGGAGCAGTTCCGCCCGCTGTGCCGTTATTCGGGATCGGAGTGATCCGATCATTTCCACCATGATTTCCACCAGGTGTAACAGTCGGAATCGGTGTCGGCTCGGAAGAAAGACTGTTGGTGATCTCCTTTGTTACAGTATATCGGTTATCATTATTCAGTGTAACCTCACCCTGACCGGTAACTGTATACTTAAAGGTATCATCATCAACCGGATTTCCATCCTTATCCGTCTCCAGAACAGTATAAGTAACACTGTTGATCTCCTGATCCATTGGAAGATCCACTATTACCTGAACACTATCATTCTGTTTCAGAGTCACTACCTTCTCAAGCGTCAGCTCACCGTTACTCTCAGAGGAGAACAAACCAGCATAGAACGTATCATCCACAGTAGAAGTAACACCATCGATCATCACATTCTTCTTAATGTTGATATATCCGTTACGGCTGAATATATCGGGAAGCTTTGTATAATAGTTATTTACATAAGCCACTGCCTCAGTAGCACCACTATCTCCACCGATCACAACCTGATTGGACTTCTCTTCACTCTCACCATTCGGCTTCGTTACATTGTAGTAGTAAAGATTCTCATCATCCACCTTGATCTCCGTATTCTGCTGAAGAAGCTTTCCATCCTCATCCAGCTCAAATATATAATAGGTGCCATCCGGAACATCCGTCCATGTAGCTGTACCACTGGAAGCACCATTGATATGGATATCCTGTAAATAATCATCACGGAACGGGATCGTACCTTCCTGATCCGAAAAAACGCCAACCTTATAAGTTACATCCTCCTTCGTTTCCAGAGGAATCACATTCCCGTTATCATCAACATTATAGATCCTCTTCGTAACCTGGATCTGTGTATGCTTCGGCGGATTACTTACAGACTTCGGATAAGCCTGTACATCGTACATCCATCCCTGCTCCTGATCTGCAAAAGGAACGGAGATCAGCATCGGTGAAACCATAACACTGCTGTTTCCATCTGTCTGCACCACCAGGTACATACCCTCAGCCAGATCAGCGAAAGTCATATTTCCCTCTGCATCAGAGGACTTGGACATACCCCACACATCCACGCTTCCGCTGACGATCATAGCCGCCAGCTTCTCTGCCGCTTCATACCAGCCGTCAGCCGTCGTGATGGAATCAAAATCGATTGCTGCGGCAGCCAGTGCCTCATCCAACACGAAATGCACATTACCATCAAAATTCACACTGCCAACCTTGTAGATCGTCAGCCCTACATCCGGCAGCGGAGTCTGGTTTCCCTCCTCATCCGCCTGCTGAACCGTCAACGTCAGATTACCTGTTTTTCCAGCTTCATAATCCCCGGCGAAAACCGGCTGCAAAACACTCGTGACCAGCATAGCCGTCAGCATCAGAACAGCCAGAAGGCTCCGGAATATTTTCCCTTGCTTTCTTCTATTTTTCATCGCTCTCTGCCTCCTCTTTCCTTTCTGAAAGCTGCTTCTTTTTCCGTTTTTTGTCCCTATGACGGACGATCAGATAAATCAGCAGGATCAGAACAACAAGCACTGCAGCGCCGCCGGCCAGAACCCTCTTCGGATCCACAACAGCAAGCTTCTGCGGTATCGTTTCGTCATTCTTTGTATCTTCCACCACATATTTCGTCCGCACTCCCCGGACAAGAAGCCTGTGGGTGTTAACTCCATAAGGGGTACACGTGATCAGAGTCACATGATCTTCACCCTCGATAATATCCAGGTCACTGGTCTCATCCGGAAGCACCGTCTTGATCTGATCCACCTTGTAGGCCAGATGCTTGCCAAGAATGTGCAGGATAAAAATATCTCCCTTTTCCATCTGATCCAGATCTGTAAAAAGCTTCGCGTTAGGAAGACCTCGATGCGCCGCCAGAACCGCATGGGTGCTCCTGCCTCCGATCGGAAGGCTGGTACCCTCCACATGACCAACACCCTTTTCCAGGACCGTTTTGCTCAGTCCATGATAGATCGCCAGTCTGGCTTTGATCTTCGGGATCTCGATACTCCCCATCAGACCATCACCGTTAGGATCCAGAACCCTGTCATAAGGATGACTCAGCTCATAAGTATCCTCTTCCTCAAAAGCATCTACAATGGCATTCACCGGATGCTCGGCATTATACTCCTTCGCCTCTTTCCACAGCCTGTCATAGTCGTTGTCCGAAAGCTCCGTTACCGCTTCCTCGTACTTACTGACCAGCTGGGCGTTACGGTACTGGTTCCACATATCACTGATCGTGGGATAAAGGAACACCCCCGCCCCCGCCAGAAACACCAGGGCAATAATGATGTTCAGGACAACATTACTCTTTTTCTTTTTTTTCTTTTTAGCCATAAATCATTTCCTGCGTCGTTTTTTGTTCTGAACAGAATTGATACCGGCAACCAGGATCACCGCGATCACAATTCCGATCACAACACAGAGAGCAAGCATCGGAAGCGTCGGATTGGTGATTCCGGTAACCTTCTTCTCTGTTTTCTGAACCGCCTTCGCAGCCTTCATCGGAACTCTGTGTCCCCTCACCAGAAGTCTGTGCGTATTCACCGCATAAGGCGTACACGTAACCAGCGTTACATAATCATCCCCATCCGTGATACCCAGAGACTCTGTCTGCTCCGGAAGAACGGTAAGAATCTGATCCACCTCGTAGGCAAGCGTCTTACCCAGCACATGCAGGTAAAAAACATCTCCCTCTTCCACAAGATTCAGATCTGTAAAAAGTTTCGCACTTGGAAGTCCTCTGTGTGCCGACAAAATACAATGGGTACTCTTGCCGCCAACCGGAAGACTGCTGCCGAACAAATGACCGGCACCCTTCTCCAGAGACTCATCTGTCGTGTAATGATAGATTGGAATGCTCACATCGATCACAGGAATCTCCACATACCCCATCATTCCGTCACCATTCAGGTTCAGAAGAGACTCATATGTACTGTCCGTCTGGCCATCCCTCACGGAAAAAGCATCCGGCACACTTTCCTGCTTGATCTGTTCGTTATACTCCTGCGCTGCCTTCCACATACTGTCAATCTTCTCCGAATTATCATCCGAAGAAACACTGCTGCTATAATTACTGATCAGCAGGCTGTCCCTGTACCGGTTCCAGGCATCACTGACCATTGGATACAGCAGTATGGACAACCCTATCAGAAACAGCAAACCAAGTCCAATATAATTTTTCTTCTTATTCTTTCTCATAGGTTTCTCCATACTGTTGTATTTACCACTCCCGGCCCCCGAAAGGGCCGGGCGGTAAAAGATTTACTACTATGTTTTAATACTTGCTTTGTCGTTGCTTATAAATAATTTTTGAATTGAATCGATCCGGCAATCAAACGATTACTCCTCAGATCCTTTTCTGCGGCTGATGAAGAAAGCACCAGCAGCGCCAGCCATAACTACAACACCGATGATAGTGAAGAGGTATGTTCCCATGCCACCTGTGGATGGAAGAGTACCGAGTTTGGTATTCTTAACCATTGTAAGGACCTCTACTTTTGCAGCTTTCTCTGCACTATCATAAGTAGCTGTATGTGAATCATTCTTATCATTCTGATTTGTAATAGTTACTGTATAATTTTTCAGTTTATTAGTATCATCATTCTCGTACTCAGCTTTAATTTCAATCTTATACACATTGTCTGTAATCTGATAAGTAGAAGGTGCTTTTGTCTCTTTTAAATAATATGTTCCTTCTTTAAGCCCCTTAAATACTACAGAACCTGTGTTGTCAGCTGATATTGCTGTATTAACTACTTTCTCTAATTTTTCATCAGAATACAGTGTAAACTCTGCACCACCAAGTTTAGTTTCTTCATTTGTAGCATCAACCTTAGCAATCTGGCCATTAATGTCAAATGTATATGTGTTAGTCTCAGCCTTTTTACCATCTTCGCTCTGACCCGGATTATGTGTGTAATCTAAAACAACTTCATTATGTGCCGCATCAAAGTTAGATGCACCTTCTGTTAATTTTGCAGAATATGTTACTACAACAGCCCTATTTGTATCTGTTTCATTTCTTAAACCAGCAATATAATTAGCCTTGAATTTAAGTTCAAATCCAGAAACTGTTGCATTTAACTCATAATTGCTGCTATCAATTTTAGCACCACCAACAGTTACTTTAATTGTTTCTGTATCAATTTCCAGATTTTCAACTTTATCTGTCATTGTATATTTTAAAGAATCCTCTGTATATTCCTTACTATAAGAAGGAATTGTTCCAGTAATAGTATACTCTACTGTACCCCCAACAGGAGCACTTTTCTCATTTACTGTTTTGGTGATTTTAATTTCTGATGATTTAGCGTAAGCGTTCTCTGTTTTAAGCCCCCAATTACTCTTTGCATCTAATGGTTCTGTAGTCATTTTGTTTCCATCTGTGTAATATACACTTACAAGCATTGGATTGTAGATTTTCTCAGAACCGCCTGTAACTAAAATTAAGTATGTTCCTACTGTTAAAGCTTCTGTCGATGTACCATCCGCTCCAAGAGTTAATACTGTTCCAGTTGTAGTCTTAGTAATCCCCTTGGCAATATCGGTAACGTTTACATCTGTGATGTTCAGCTTTCCATCTGCATCAAAAACTGTTTCATCACCCTTATTTGCAAGCTCAGTCCAACTATATCCTGTAAAACCAAAAGCATTATAATCAGCTTTTACCAACTTGTATGCTGTAACTGTTGCTCCTGATTCTACATTTGTAATTTTAACCTGCTTAGAATCTGTTGCTGTTGGTTTTGCAGCTGTTGCCTCAGCTGCAAATGCTGTAGATGCCATAGCCAGCACCATAACCGCTGCAACTAATAATGCACCAATCTTTTTAAATAAATTTTTCATAAGGTTTGCTCCTTTCTTTCTCTGCATTTTTCTTTTTCGCCCTTCATCGGCCATTTACAATTAATGTGTTACGATCTCTTTGCTTCTTCCTCCCTTCGTTTATTATTTATAAACAACAGGAGTGCAGTTGCAAGAATCGCCACACCACTGATTGTAAATCCATAGGTTCCCGGTCCACCGGATTCTGGTAAGGAATATAACTTTGTGTTGGTAATCTGATAAATGGTCATTTCATTTTTAGTTATATTACCAACTGCCACTCCCTCATTATCCATAACGTTTACAGTTCCACCGCTTCCAACTGTGATCTTCCACGGCTTAGTAGGAAGTGAATAACCAGTTGCTGCCTCAGTCTCTACTAACAGATAGTTGCCAACTGGAAGAGCCTTCAATTCAATATGTCCTTCATTTCCAGAAACAATATCTGCTGTATTAAAAGGATTTTCTGAAGTTTTATTCCATTCTGCATCTGCTTCATATAAAGCAAATTTAGCACCTGTTATAGTCACGTTTGTATTGGCTGCATCAACCTTTACAATTTCTACATCAGCTACAGATTTCTCATTGGTAAACTCAGCTACTCCACTTCTACCGTTTGTTGTATCTGTATTTCCATCCTTCAGAACTTGTTTACTATCTGTATCTGTTCCGATTGAGAATTTAATCTGCCTCTCAGCTAATACTACTTCCTTTTTACAATTTGTTGTATCTCCAGCTACTAAATCTTTAAGTGTATAATTCGAATTTGGCTTCTCAGTAACCTTATACTCTCCTCTGGCTAATCCAGTAAGTATAGATGTATTATTCTCACTGATTTGTTCCTTTACGCCATTTTCAAGTTTTAATGTTACCGTGCCTACCTTATTACCCGCTTCAATAGTAGCTGTCGCTGTTGCAATTTTTGCACCAGCTTCGTTCGTTACATCAAAGGTAAATTCTACATCTTCTTTCGCCTCAGATTCAAGTTTCTTGATAATCTGAATCTGACCTGTGATGATCTTAATGGTATAAACTCCATATTCTCTGTTTGTATCTTTCTGAGAATTATGAGCTGTCAAAACACCTGAACCATCACTCTTACCTGAAATATACGTTACTTTCAGATAATACTGTTTAGAATCTGGCTCAGGAACAACTTTCGCCATATCCTTTACTTTAATCTCCTGGTCCTGGGTACAAGCTTCATCTTTATACCAAGTTAATGTAAAGTTCTCTGGATTAATTTGCTTTCCATCAGCACCCATTGTATAGGTCACTAATTTCTTCGTTCCATCCAGCTGAGTTACATTTCCCTGTGGCTGTGTTTTATCAAACAGTCTCTTTAAAATCTCATCCTTTGTCGGAACTTTATCACCATAGAAAATTGTTGTTTCACTGTTGTTTACAACCAAATCAGATTTTACATTGACCTTTGGCTGTGGTAAAATTGCATCTCCATACCCTGTAGTAATTTTAGAATCCGGGGCTACATTGGTAGGAACATCGTTGCCACCGATGTACTCGTCTTTGGCTTTTACCGTAATAGTATTTGACCATTGACCCTTGGCTTTATTTGGAATTGTTTGTTCATTCCATGTTACAACCTGACGACCATTTCCATCTAGAGAAACAACTCCTCCATTGTTTAAAGTAATAGTTCCTACTTTAGCAAGCTCTTCATTTGTAATTATTGTATTGTTATCATTGACAATTACAAATCTCGGATCAATCACATCTGTGATCGTTGCATCGGTAATATCAATATTGTGAGTAATTGTCTCTTGGATTGTCTTGAAAATATTTCCAAGCCCAGTTGCATCCGACACATGGAATGCATGCTTTTCATCTGTTGCCAGCTCTTTCATCCATTCAATATTATCTTTATCCGATCTCCCCGGTACCTCTATACCACCACTGCTCAATGCAACAGTAAATATTGTAGCCTTTGATTTTAAAGTGCTTATACTTGCTTCTGTTGCTTTTGTATCAGATTCATCTGATGGAGCTCCATCTGTAAACAGAATGATGTACTTAGATAGACCATCATCTTTTACACTCTCTAACTGACTACTAGCCTTCTCAAGTCCCTTCTGTGGTGATGTTCCACCATCTGCTGTAATCTTACCAACAGCCTTAATCATCTCAAATGGTGAATTTCCTACAGTTGTAATTGGCTGTATAACATTTCCTCTAGTTGCATATTGGGGGCCAAGCCAACTGTAACCACTCACATATCCATCAAACGTAGTAATACCTATCTTACTCTTAGGAGACTTTGATGCAGTATCTTTAATAAATGCAATTGCTGCCTCTTTTAAAGCTGTGATTCTGGAATTCCAAGTATATACATCTCCATAATTGTGATAGCGATAATCAGAATTACTAGGCATTTTCCAATCACTACCATTATAATACTGCCATTTTCCATCAATATAAATCATCGGATAAGTATTTGTATTATAATAGTAGACTTTTGTCGTATCTAAACTGTCTTTTACTGTATCAAATCGCCCTTTCTTCAAAAGACTTCCATCATCATTCATAGAACCCGACATATCAAATACCATCATAATATCCGCTACACTGTCTCGTTCTATAACAGTACTGCTGGTTGATGTAGAAGCAGCCGTAATGTTGATATTATAAGTTCTCTGATCCCAATCCTTTACCGTCGCTGTCTTATTATATTCCATACTGGAGTTAATAAGTTCTTCTTGGGTCTGATTGACAATCTGGTTATCCTCTACTGACTTTCCGGAACTGTCCTTCAAAGTAACTGAAACTTCCGTATCACTTTTTTTCTTTACCTCTACAGTCCATGTTTTCGTAGATCCTACATAACCATCTGGAGCCTGTGTTTCTTTTAAATAGTAAGTTCCTTCTCTTAATTTACTTCTGAAAACTACTTCACCAGCCACATTATCAACTGTTGTAGAATCTGCATTTTCAATTACATTTTTACAATCAGAATCTCCGTAAAGTGTAAAACGGGCTCCGTTCACTCCTAGTTTATTAGAATCTACTTTCTGTAATCTTAATGTTCCAAGTGGATCTGTTGTAACCTGTGAAATAGTTGCATTTGGAAGCGTAAACTCCATCTGACAATTGGAAGCTTCAGCTCCTCTTTCCATATAAAGAACTGTTAATGTATGCTCAGTTTTTTTCTCTTTATCTGTTAAATTTTCTTTTTTCTGACCTCCCTCTAATAAGCACTCCCACAAATTTACTTCATCAGTAGCTGCATTATGAATTCCACCCAGGTCAATAACTACTGTTTTTCCGTCCAAAACAACCCATAAGTCGTCATCACCGGTAAATTTATACTTAAGATCTCCAATATAATCTCCAAGCGTAAACTTAATATCATAACGCAATCCAAAGAAATAGTTATGTAATTTACCACCTCCTGTTGAAATCTCATTGATATCCTCTACATTACTATTGGCTTGATTACCCCCGGATTGATATCCAACAGGATCCAATGGGAAGAAATTAGCACCAGCGTTTGCAACCACTTTTTTGCTTCCATTCTGAACAGTTGATAACTTATACGTATCTCCAGTTCTATCAAAATTAAGTTTATAATCCTTATATACTTTTCTAAGATATACTGTATTGTTATTTCTATCTTTTACAGATAAATCGTTCTGTTCAAAAAATCCTGGGTCTGCATAATTAAATGTAACGTTCGGTCCGTCAACATTATTTAATAATCCCTTTACTGTTACATTTCCATCTTTCTTTCCCCAGTATCCAGTCCAGCTATTTGGACATTGATTCTGATCATCCCACCATACATGGGTATACTCATTATAATTATTTGAATATCCTCCATTAGTGTCAGATCCACCTACTGTTAACTTTCTATCGCTATTCGGATTCTTATAATTTTTCGAATTATTTATAGAATCCGTGCCATCTTTAGTTCTTACCTTAACCGTATAATCAAAGAATATCGGGTCTCCAGTTTTGTTTCCCTTTGTAGGTTCATAATAAGCTGTAACTGTAGCACTCTCAGCCAGTTCTATAGACTTCTCAACATCTGTATCATCTGAAGTATACTCTTTGGGACTACCTTCGGACGTTGGGGCAACAACTACTTTTGTAACCTTCCAGTTAGCAAGCTCTTTTAATTTAAGTCTGTCTCCAACTTTAAGCGATTTGACATCTTCTGCATAAATCTCATTTTTATCTTTGTCACAATATTTAACAGTAACATTGATGACATTATTTCCCTTCTGGACAATTACATAAGTAGAAAAATGCGTAGTCTCGAACTCAACATCACCATTCTTGGCAACGCTGCCATCCATATTTTCAACGTTATCATTCTCGTCTACGTGATATACATCCGCATCCTTGATCTTCTTCTCATCATTCAGAGATACAGATACCTTCACTGAAGCACCTGGCTGGACTTCTTCGCCGTCTACCAGGAATTTGATATCGTAGGAATGGATCTTCTCGATGGCTTTCTTTTCTTTGATCGCTTCTTCTGTGATCTGGTCTTCGGCTTCCTGGCTGAGCTCTACCGGTGTTACGGAAAGCTCTGCGTTGTCCGGAAGATCTGCCGGATCGGTAAGAGTAACCTTGACATTGACCTCGTCACTCTTGTAATCATATCTGGTGATCTCAGGCTGAATTTCTTCTTCCTGCACATCCTCGACTTCTTCTGCCTCATCACTGCTGTCAACAACCTGTGCCATATCACTTCTTATGTAAGCCTCGGTTCCTTCCCAGGAAACCTTGTACCAGGTTGCTCCGTCCTCTGCTGTTACGGTATCCAGAAGTGTGAGCTGTGTTCCTGCGTTTACAGTTGCCAGAACCTCTGCCTCGACAGATGGACTGATACGAAGATTCGTATCGTCTCCCAGAACCTCGATCAGGCTTGTCTCACCATTCTCATCTGCTGCCGGAACATCCTCCGGGCTCTCAATATCCTCTGCCGGTTCTTCCACCACATCCGGATCCTCTGTCGGCGCTTCGGTAGGTTCAGCATCCGGATTCTCCGCCGGAGCCTCAGAAGGCTCTGCCTCAGGAGTTACCTCCGGATTCTCTGCTGCCGGTGTCTCAGCTGCATCCTGCTCAGGCCCGTCCGAAATATCCACTCCGTCCGTAAGCTCCTCTGATGCGATAGGCACCTCGTCCTCATTACCGGAAACAGCTTCCGCCTCGACATCTGCTGTCTCAGGAGAATCCCACATAACGGCAAAAACAGCTGCGTTGCCAGTCTCAACCTGAAGTGTCTGGATCTGTTTGCCCTCGTTGACATTCAGAACCTTCAGATCCTCGTTGGCCTGTAAGGTGTTAACATCAGTATCACCGGTACTGCTGTTATAATGAAGCTTCTCAACGGTTACACTCGTGCTGGCTGCATCGGTAAGCTCCGGTGCTGCCGGTGTCTTGTACTCAAAAGTTACTCTGACTCTGCCGTTCGGCTCGACTCTGTTTCCGTCGCCATCAGCAAAATACACATCATACGCAAAAAAACCTCTCAGGCTGCTGCCCTTGTCTGTAGCTGTTGCTGAAAGCTTCTGAGAAACTGTATCATAAGATACGGATGAATTCTCGTTTACGCTGTCAGCCTTCAATGCTGTATTCTGCGGAAGAGCTCCGTCATCCAGTGCCTCTGCTGTTACTTTAACAGAATCATTTTCATATGTAAGCGTCGATTGCTGCGCCTGTTCCGTTTCCTCCTGGTCAGCGCTGCTTACATCCGGTGTCGATTCTTCGGCCGCTGGTTCAGATGTAATTTCGCCATCTGTAAATATATCCTCCGTTCCATCTCCGAACGCTTCACTCGCGGAGATCGTATATGCACTCGGCATACAGGATACCATCAACGCCAAAGCCACCATAAATGCCAGGAGTTTTCTGATCTTATTATTCCTTAATTTTTTCATACCTTTCCCGCTTTCCTGTGTGTGCATTAACGTGTACTGTATTTCTTATTACTTTACTTCTGTTTATATTCCTTTCTCTTAAAAAAGCTTCATGTTTTTAGCCGGTGAGTAAACAGGTTACACCTTTACAATATTTTACCCTTATGTGATTGTAGTGTCAATATACCAGACATTTTTGGTAAGGATACTGACATTATCAGATGCTATCGAAAATCAGCCTTCAACTCCTCCTTCTTAACTTACTCGTTCACTGGTTCTTTTCGCCTGATTTTTCAATAAAATCTGACTATTCGTGGTATTTATTATACAACACTAATAGTTGTTTTGTAAGGCACTTTTTTTCATAAAAAAGTGCCTCTGTCACTATTTTAACATGAATTTCTTCAGCTCATCCCGCTTCTTGACATTCAGCTTGCAAAAGATATCCGTAAGGTAATGCTTGACAGTATTAATGGAAATCCCCAGATGCTCTCCTATCTCCTTATTGCTCCATCCCCCACTTGCCAGCATGGCAATAGAAAACTCCATCGTCGACAGCTCCCCCGTAACCTTTCTCCGGTTTTCCGGATTATGAAGCGCCATCCAGCCCCTGCTGAAAGAAATCACCCCTTTCGTGATACGCTGATACGCCTCCGGATCCCGATTCCGGATACAAGCCTCGACCAGCCCCCGCAAAAGCCCATGATGCTCAATAAAAGGCTCCAGAAACCCATCCATCTTCGCCAGCTCCCAGCTCCGGAGCATCTCCTCCTGCGCCTCCTGCTTATGCTTTCGGTTTATCGCACACACCGCCATCATACAATGGATATACGTCATACTGATCGGATACGGCCTCTCCGCCATAAACAAAGCAGCCTTACCCATCCCATAAGCACTCCATATCTCCCCGTTAAGATTAAGTATGGTGAGCCATCACATACGTGGCAAAAAGCCTCAGCCCCTCAGGAAGCATCCTGCTGTACTCCCCAAAAGCAGGCATCCCATCCGTAGGCAGATGAAGCAAAACCGCCCCCACATACCCCGCCAGAAGACAGGACGCATAAACATCCGCAGAAACCTTTTTCTTCATAGCCAGCTTCAAACAGGACTGGATTCCCTCCATCCCCCGCTTAGCCGCCGCCACATTCCCCAGCGTCAGATTAGAATACCCATACAAAATACACGCCGAAAGCCGCAGCTCAATAACCCTGCTGGACAGATACCCCCTCGTGATCTCACAACACTCCTCAGCCCGCCCCGTAAAATAAAAAAGCTCAGCCCGCGCAATATTCCTCAAATCCACATCCACAAACCCCTCAACAACCTCCCGAGCCCTCCCAGGCTCAAAAGACGAATTCAAAAGCGGCAAAACCATATAATCACACAAACAACCCACTCCCCTTCCAAAACCCAGGCAGCCCCCAAAAGACCACCCTCAAAACCAGACCAACAAACCTCCGAAGCCCTTCACCCAAGCCACATCAACACACATCCGAAGCCCATCACACAACCCTCATCAACACACATCCGAAGCTCACCTCTCAAGCCACATCAGCATACATCCGAAGCTCTTCTCTCAAGCCACATCAGCACACATCCGAAGCTCTTCTCTCAAGTCCCACAAAACAGTCACCAAAACTCCGGATATCAATCAACCAGTCAATCAGTCAACCTCAACCAATCAGGCCAACCATCTTTTTCCATAATTATAATCCAAAATACTCCAAAAATAAATTTAAATATTACACAAAAACACCACACCCTATCCAAAACAGCCTCTATCCCCCAATCCCCTCACGACAAATCGCAAAAAACTCACCCCACCCACATCCAACGCAGCGCCGATGCCACACCACCTCCCGGCACATCACAAGGAAACTCAGCCCCTGCAGCCATCCAGCGCAGCGCTGATGGCCCACCACCCTCCCGTCAGACCACCACACCTCACACCCCCAAAAACCAGAACGGACAGACTGCCAGCGAGGCGGCTGCATGGTCGTGCCCCGGTGCGTCGGAGTAAGCCGCTGGTCATACTTGGCGCCTGAGGCACCTGGCGGGAAGGTACTCTGCGGCCACAAGCCGCA
>ERZ791809.1106-NODE-1106-length-15992-cov-4.800025_pt1 | contig 15992 bp, 15 predicted proteins | sample MGYA00509946_ERZ791809 | MGnify/ENA primary metagenome ERZ791809 (study PRJEB30046, sample SAMN00791993) | human gut metagenome | study: EMG produced TPA metagenomics assembly of the A metagenome-wide association study of gut microbiota in type 2...
AAGAGCAAGAATATATGTCAGTGTATACGATTGATAAATGTGAACGATTCGTTTCGCAAAGAGCCGGATGCGGGAAAGCCGCACGTCCGGAATTCTGTGAGGGGTGTACGACCGTAAGGGGTGCACCTACTCGACCCATAAAAGATATATGGACTGATTCAGGAACGTAATATCAATACTGGCGAAATGGTAGAATTTGAAGTTTCTGGAGATAAGATTGAAGCGATTTATATGATTCCGGGATGGACACATAATATTATTAATTTATCAGATACAGAGGATTTGGTGACGGTGATGACATGTAATGAGGTGTTTGATCCAAGCTATCCAGATACATTTTTTTGAGGAAGTGTAGGGAGAAACTGTTGTCCAAGGGGATGGTTATGTTGAAGAGAGGAATATCGCATGGAAAAACCGCAATACATTGATTGGCTTGTTGAGGAATCTGGCGTTGTAATTAAAGACCATATTCCATTAAAATGCTATAAGATTGATTATAAATGTGATGAAAGTATTCTTGATGATTGGGCGTTACACATTCGTAGAAATTATATAGATGATGTTGAATTAGAAGAAGATGCTGAAGATAATGAGATGACTATTGGAAAGTATCTACATGATTATGTAATTCCACAAAAGGATGAAGCGTTGGGGGCAACAGCACGTTCTGCGGATATTACCGAAATTTTGATTTCGGATTTGTTAGAGTTTCTATATCAGTATTCTGTTCCAAGATATAAATTGAAGAATAGATCGGGAAAGAATAATTCGCAACAAGGAACGGACGTTATTGCATATAAGTATAAAAACGAAGATAAGACGCCAGATGAAAAAGATAGCTTGGTTGCGGCAGAGGTTAAAGCTACACTGTCTAAGGAGGACTATACATCCATTAAAAATGCAATTATTGCTTCTAGAAAAGATGAGCATCGTTTAGCAAGAACTGTAGATTATTGCAGAAAACGATTAAAGGAATTGGGAAGAATAGAAGATGCAAAAGAAGTAAAAAGGTTCTTGTTTAAACCCGATAATAATTTTCAAATTACATATGTAGCTGCTGGAGTTAGTAGCCGTGAAAATGTAGATGAAGTCATAGAATTGAATTTTTCAGGCGAAGAACTTGAAATCAGAGGAAATGAACGCATATTTTATGTGCATGGTAAAAAACTGATGGAATTGGCTCATAACATTTATGAGAGGTGCGAGAAATGATTTTCGGTAAAAATGCTGAGCAAATGTTGAAATATCAAAAAGCTAAAGCTAAAATGGTAGAATACAATGTTTCAAAGCAAGAGTATCCTCAATTTCGATTGAACTCGAATGAATTATCCTATCCAACAACTTATGTGTTGTCGCGATACTCAGAATGCATTATAGAAAATAATCATGAAGAAGCAGAAGAACTGGAGCCGTTTTTGAAAACAACTGCAGAATATTATGATTCGGCTTTTCAATCTAAAGATAGAACGGAATATGATTGGGATTTTTTGCTGTCAGGAGCATCAGCCTATTTTTTGAGAAAAGATTTTGGAAGTGCTAAAGTATTGGCGGCAAATGTAGATAATTTAATTGGTAATAAACGATCTCCGCAGAAACTGTTGGTAAATATCTATAACTATCTTTTGAGTGGAAAGTATTTACTATATTTAAAGGTTATAGATACATATGAACGAATTAATAATTTTTTCTTGGATTACTTCGGAAAGGGTGAGTCTATAGAAGCATTAAAGGAAAATTTGTGGGAGTATAGAAAAGAAATATATGCTAATGGAGATTCAGATAGTATATTTTATGTGGATATATTAGTGGCAGTTATTATTGTAGCGTGTAATAATTCTTCATGGAGACTTTTGCCGAATAGTTCAGGCCTTTCACACGAGAAGTGGAAATCATATTTACAAAGTAGAAAGTCTATAAAGATGTTATGGCCAGCACAACGATTAATAGCTGAAAAGGGATTGCTGAGAGGAGAAAACGCTATTGTGCAACTTCCGACAGGTGTGGGGAAGACTAGAAGCATAGAACTGATTATAAGAGCTGCCTTTTTATCTGATCGAGCTAATACAGCTATTATAGTGGCACCACTAAGAGCGTTGTGTAATGAAATAACAACGGATATGTATAAAGCATTTAGAAAAGATGTTATAATAAATCAGTTCTCAGATGTTCTTCAAAATGACTTTTTGAATATATTTGAAGAGGCTAATAAAAAGCAAATACTTATATGTACACCGGAAAAACTAAGCTATGTGTTGCATCATGATCCGTTTTTTTTGAATGTTATAGATTTATTTGTGTTTGATGAAGGTCATATGTTTGATGATGGTGGTAGAGGTGCAACATACGAGTTGTTAGTGACACATATACGTCGAAATATAACAAGTGAACAGCAGTTAATTTTGTTATCAGCGGTATTGCCAAATTCAGAAGATATTGCACAGTGGTTGTTCGAGGATAGAGGTTGTTTGGCAGCGGATGAAAGTATTGTATCAACGCCTAAATCTATAGGTTTTTCATCCAAACAAAAGAATCTTCATTTCTTTTCTGATGATAAATCAAATGAGGATTATTTTATTCCTCGAATTCTTCGAGTTGAACAATTGAATAAGTTGCCGAGAGAAAAAAAGAATAGATTTTTTCCGGAATTATCATCATCTATAGATATAGCCATTTATAATGCCATAAAGTTATGTCATAATGGAGGTGTCGCTATCTATCTCGGACAGCAACGCTCAATGAAAACAGTGTTTAAAAGAATCATAGACTTAAATAAACGAAACTATGACTTAAAAGTATTAAAAGATAATGCGAATCAAGAAAAACTTTCTGAAATAAAGAAATTCATAGAAAACTATTATGGTTCAGAGCATTGGTATACGCAAGCAGCAGAATTGGGTGTTTTACCTCATTCTTCTAATCTTCAAAATGGAGTTAAGCTTGTAGTGGAGCATGCATTGAAAAATAAATATGTTTCTTGTGTAGTATGTACATCGACACTTGCACAAGGTGTGAATATTCCAATTAAATATTTGTTAGTTACCAGTTTCCGTAATGGAGTTCGATTAGTAAAAGCACGAGATTTTCAAAATTTGATGGGGAGAACAGCACGAGCAGGTATATACACCGAAGGCAGTATTATCATTACGGATTGTAATATATATGATAATCGAATGAAGCGGAAAAATGGCGGAATGTATTTTTGGAATGACTGTATGAAGTTATTTGATACAAAATATGCAGAACCTTGTGGGAGTTCTATTCTTTCATTAGTACAGGATTTTAAAGTGGATTATGATAAAACTGTAAATGGTGAGGAATTTGTTTCAAAAGTGATAGAACACCTTGACGAAAGCAATTTCTTGTTTGATTATGCAAAAAAGTTGGAAAAAGCGTATATAAAAATAAATCCAGATAGAAAACAAAATACGATCATGCAGGAGATATTATTGAGACAGGATATTATATCTCATATAGAGAATTATCTTTGTTTAGCATGTTCTACAGAAACAGTAGCTACCGATTGTAAGAATAATTCGGTGGATATTTGTTCTAATACCTTGGCGTATGCACTGGCATCAGAACAGGAAAAAGAATTGTTAATTAAGGTTTTTCAGAAAATAGAGGAGAATATTCAAGAATACGATGTGGAAGATTTGCGTAGATATTCTAATGCAATGTCAGGGATAGCTTTGTCTTCTCAAATAGAGGAATGGATTTTCAAAAATGAACTTACAGAGAGGATATATACAGAAGAAGACTTATTGTCTATGATTGTAGAGTTGTATTTGCAAATTAAAGGTGATTTTAAATACAAAGAGCATATTCAAAGTATCTGTCAAAAATGGATTGATGGACAAATACCAATTGAAATTAGTAACGAGGAAGCTATAGAAATTCCAGAAGTAGAGTCGTTATGTAATAAAAGAATTTCATATCAAATGAATTTTCTTATCGGTAATATCTGTGATTTGATAGTAGTTGACGAAGACGATGAGACGCAAGTTGATCCAAGAATGCTTTTGACATTATTGCAAAAGAAAGTAAAGTATGGTGTTCCCAATATGACAGCTGTTTCTATTTGCGAGAGTGTTTTTTACGATCGCTTATTGTCTATAGAGCTTGCTCAAATTTTATCTGATACGAATATTGGAGCAGACAAGATACTTAATACGTTGAAGTTTCATAGGGAAGAGGTTTTTAGCTGCCTTAATTCATATCCCGAATATTTCAGGGATAGGTTATCTGTGCTGATGGAATAGAAAGCGCTTCATGTATAATTTAAAATGAGGAACAATTTGGCAATAGCGAGTACGGAAGAAGTAAAAAGGCCGGAGAAGAATTGTTTTTTGAATATAGAAAAGAGACTGGAGCACAGGTACATGTTATCATTTTGTGGATACGGAACAGGAGTTTAAGACTCTTGTCATAGGGCTTCGTCCGTAATGTTGACCTATCCACCACCAGGTGTCAGGCACTATCAAGTTTTTTACTCTTACAGGGGTGGCTTAATGATTCTGGTAATGATTCCTAGCGTCACATTCCGTTCTTCATATACATGCGTTACAGCAAAAGAGATGAATGCACCCAGAAGAGGGTGCATTTTTGAGATTGAGTAAGGATGGCTAATGTGTTATAATTTAGAAAACATTTGAAAGGGGGATACTATGAAAAAATTTGACACATATATGGTTAACAAAATTTTTACAGTACCGTATTTGGATAGAATGATAAGCGAAGATAGTATCCCTGACACTTTTTTTGAGTGCGTAAGGAGATATGTAAAAACGGATGATGCAACGATTGGTGAAGCAATAAGCGAAATATATCATTTCATGAATTATGAATATAGAAATGAGTATTATTATAAAAATACAATACTTAATCAGTTGCTTATAAAAAAACATGATTTGTATAATACGGCTGCACTTACTGAATTGCCTATTGGTGATTCAAAAGCAGATTTTATTATGATTAATGGTCGTGGAGTAGTATACGAAATAAAAACAGATTTAGATAATCTGATTCGATTAGAGAATCAACTAAAAGATTATTATAAAGTATTTAGTTATATTTATGTTGTGGTTGGAAATAAACAATTACCACATGTAAAAGAATTTTTAAAAGATCAAAAAGTTGGAATATATGAACTAACTGCAAGTGGAAGACTGATTTGTAGAAAAAAAGCATTTTATAATAGAGATAATCTGTCATATGAAGCAATGTTCCAAGTGTTACGTAAAGCGGAATTTGAATCTATTATATTGAAACATTTTCATAAGTTACCAGAGGTTAATAGCTTTCAATATTACAGAGAATGTAAAAAATGGTTGGAGCGTATAAATATTGTTACATTGCAAAAAGATGTGATGAAATGTTTAAAAGCAAGAACATTGATGTTGATAGAGAATAAATTAGAAGAAAAGGTTCCGTATGAATTAAGGTTTTATGCGTACTTCTCAAAAAAAATCAGCACTAATTATCAAGACATAGATAAATTATGGAATGCAAGAATGGAGGGATAGGGCATGTATTTTCCATATCTTAGAGGAAGGCAAAATGAACTGTTATGTTTGCGAGGACTTTTGAATGCAGGAAAACTCAGTTCAAAAGTAATTCCGATTATTGAACCTGTAAGATTTAGTAGTACTTTTTTTTCAACGCTTACTAAATTTATTGAAATGAATCGTAAAGTGATTGTAATTAGAAATCCAAAAGTTGGTTCTTTCGGTAAAGAATATAATGATATGCGAAAGAATATTGAGAAAGAAAGCGATGAAAATAAGAAACAGAAATTACAGAAAACGTTAGATGGTTATAAAAAACTGTGGGATGATCCAGGTATTCAAAAAGCATATTTAGTGGATGATAAGATTGTTTCTGAGATAACAGAGGGTAAATTTGATGCTAAAGATGTTGTGATGATAAACGTTGAAAAAGGAAATTATCATTACTATGAGGAATATGGGGAGAAAATAACAGGAAAATATACCATTGTTCCTAAAGGTGGAGATTTTGAAGATATTATCGATGATGATATAATAATTTTGGAGGATGGTTATAGAAAAGCAAAACGTAATATAGATTATATTGAAAATCCAGATGAGTTATTTAGTAGAAACCATATTGTTTACAAGAAAAGGGGATTTGCTGGGTTTTCTGATTTTTCAATGGTTGGAAATGAGTTTGAAGAATCGGGTTTTGCACCATTGGCGATAGCGATTCATGTTATGTATTTTGGAACTAGGGGAGAATTAAGAGTACATCATTTTGTATCGGAATCTAATGAAAGTATTTCTGACCCAGCTAGAAAATTTGAGGAAGCTATGAAAAATTTGATGAGTTGGGGAAATTTTAGTGATATCCCAAAAACAATAGGTCTAAATAGCTTAATTGAATGTTACAATACTGGAAAGTTCCCAGGCTTAGGTGTAATTAAGAAATATTCATTGATGCATCATATAGAAATGATGGGAGAATATTTAGAGGCTAGATAAATGATTTGTTGTATAAATTGTTTTAAAGATATAGAAATTAGAGCAGCAATAGAAATGGTAGGGCATATTGGTAATTGTCCGATTTGCAGAAATAGAAACACATGGATATACGATTCCGAGAAAGATGCAGATAAAACAAATGTAGGAGAAATGTTGGATTCTATTTTAGAATTATACGTTCCCGAATCAGAACTTCCAACATTATATCCAGAAGAGGAAGAAATGTTGATTGAGGATAGACTGTTAAAAGATTGGAGTATCTTTTCTGGAAGTTCGTGCGAAGTTAAACAAATAGTATCTGAATATGTATCGGAGTCATTAGATTTGGAATCAAAAATTGCGATGGAACGAGTAGGAATACCTCAGCTGTTTGATGAAACATATTTAAAAGACAACTCTATAATGGGTAAGTATAGTTGGGAGGTTTTTAAGAAATATTTGAGAAACGAAAATCGTTTTCATAGTAAATATATTAATTTGGAAATTTTGGAATCTGTTTTGAAAGAAACGGAAATCATTATTCCAACAGGTACAAAGTTTTATCGCGCGCGTGTTTCTGATAAAGGGGGGTATTCTAGGAAGGAAATGTGGGCCCCACCAGATGATGTTGCTTCACCAGGAAGAGTTAATTCAAAAGGACAAAGTTGTTTATATCTGTGCAGCCATAAGAAAACAACAGTAAAGGAAATTAGAGCACGTGCATTTGATTATGTCACTATCGCAACATTCAAGCTTAATTGCAATGTGAGGGTATTAGATTTAAGTTCCATTGTTCACAGCTCGCCTTTTTATACTGAAAATAATAAAGTGGCGTATTTAGTGAATGAAAGAACTTTGCGGCAAATTCAAAATGATATGGCTAAACCTATGAGTAGATTGGACAGTGATTTAGATTATTTACCAACACAGTATATCAGTGATTTTGCAAAATTTTTAGGATATGACGGAGTGAAATATTTTAGTACTTTTGATAAAGCATCATATAATGTTGCACTCTTTGATTCATCTGCATGCGATTGCACATACCATAGAAATTTCTTGATTGGTGATTTGGAGTATAAAATGTCAGCAGTGTAGATTGATAGGACAAAGAATGGCGGAAGCATAAGGGGACACTCTTAGAAAACCTTCTCTGTAATCTTACAAAGAAGGTTTTTCAAGAATAGATAAATTTTTATAAAATTCTTTATACCATTCGGCAAATTTTCGAAGGCCATCTTTCAAACTTGTACTAGGTTTGAATCCGAAATCTTCTTCTAAAGCAGTAGTATCTGCATAAGTGATCGGAACATCATCTGGCTACATAGGAACCAGTTTTTATGTGCTTCGAAATCGTAATCAGCAGGCAGAACGTCGGCACGAGTCAGCTCTTGTTGAAGTATGTCCACAAAATCAAGCAGATTTTCAGGCTGATTGTTACCGATGTTACAGACTTTTCTTCATAGTCTCGGTCATTGAAATACATTCCAAGTATTTCTTCCAGTTTATAGTCCTTTATAATCTTTCTCATCATAATAAAAGTACCTATACGCAAACAACGGCTTCTTGTATTTCGGTAATCAGAGATTGGCAGCTCTGCAGTCGGAAAACAAGTCAGATAGTTCTGGTTTGGTCGAAATATATCTCGCTTTTCCTTCGAACATTTTCCTATAGTCGTACGCTTAGGATATGTGAACTTCTTTTCCAGATCATAAATCCGATCATATTCATATTTAACATAGGTCGTATCACCATGTTTTTCATAGGCAAGTTTTCCTGGAGCATCCGGCAATGGTACCTCAAAATCGTAATATGTTAACTTCTTTAATATAGAAGTAAGGGTAGAACTTCCATATGGGAGCGACCCTTGGCCGTGTGCGAATAAACTATGCAGTCATTATCGGAAAGATGGTGCAATACAGGTAGAAATCTGTAAAAACGGGACGAGATATGGACATGGTTTGAATGTCCGCACTGCGGGATGCGCTACCGCAGGTCAGATCCAGGACAGAGTTTTGAGGAATACCTGAAAAATCCATGTATCTCTAATAGAGGTTTTATATATGAACAACATTTGAAAGAATATCTTTCCAATCCTGGATTGTCATTGAATGCGATTGCTGATATGCTGGATGTTGAAGCCAATACCGTAGGACAGTATGCCAAAAAGAATGGGATTGATATAAAGAAAAGGCGTAAAGCGAGTTATTATTCTTGCGGCGTTGATAAGAGTGAGGAGAAAACGGATTATCATGATTATCTATATAAAAAGAATTACCGTATAGAGACAGGGAAGATTTTTATATTAAAGTATGCAAGAGAAGCTGCCGGTGGCAGGTTCTCTGTATATAAAAGATTTTATGATTAATATGTAGAGGAGAAAACTGGACAAGAGGAAAGAATTAAAACATTAACCTTTAAATATAAGATATCTACAAGGACCTATTCTATTGATAAAAGTAATAAAGATTAGTTTGAAAATTCAGATATTTTGCGAATGGATAATTTGTCCTATAATAGTTAAAATTCACATAAAACAGGCAGAGGAGGAAAGTATGTGAATAGGACACAAGATACAATTATTTTAGAAAAAATATTTAACGAAAGATTGGAATTATCAATTTATAAGAATAGGGGACAATTTTATTTAACGAAAAATTTAAGAAAGCAATTTAGGCATAAAATAGAAATTAATATTGATGTAAAAAATCAAAAAAGATTAATTATTAAAGAGTTGGATGAAGGCAACGTTCAGCAGAACTTTTATTCAAAAAAATTAGCACAACATATTTCAGATCTGGTTGGAGTTAATGGAAATATGAAGTTTTTATTTATAAGAGACGAAGCGGATAATTGTTGGATTGGCGTGCTGCTCCCTGAAATGGCAGGTTCATATTTGTGGGACATTAATATGTGTCAGAAAAAAGAATATTTACCTAAAGATTATAAGGAAGAAATTATAATAAGTATATATCGAAAGTTTTGGAATTTATTAGAAAAGGAAGAGATTGAACATTGTTATTTCATTAGCAACTGTTTAGTTAGTGGAATATCAGATTATAGACTTGCGATTTACTATACTGCAATGTACGCATATACTTTGGCGAAACAAATGGCGGCAATACAAAGAAGATGCAAAAAAATTGAGTCTAGATTGTCTCTAAACCAGCCGTTGGTAGTGGATGGAACTGGTACGCTGTTGGATATCTATGTTTATCAGTCTTATCAGTTGGAAAATATAGAGATAAAAGAATTTAGGGACGGATTAACATTAATGGAACATATGGTTTTGAAATATTTATTACAAGAACGTGATATAGAAAATAGTATTGGTTATGGCTATAGGATGAGAAAAATTATAGAACATGCAAAAATATCTTTAAGGCAAAAAGCTGTTGAGTATTATGGGTGGAGTTATATAAGAAGTATGTTCGCGTAGCCAATGGGGACGGGGAATAGCGGCTTTTTTTGTGTCCCTGGCGGCATCAGAATGTTTTGTGAGTATGATACTATATATTGTTTGAATAATATTACTTGTGAGATTGTATTAAAAACAACAATAAAGGGAAAATTATGAATTATATTGTAGATAAAAACGGAAAAGAATTAAATGGAAAATCAAATCACAAAAAGAGAAGTTGGATATCCCAAAATATGATTGCAGCATTGACAATGATTCCTATAGCAGGAGCGATGGTTAATTTTATAGTAAAGTTATATATTTACATTTACAAAATGGGGTATTCGAGCTATTTCCAGATCCCAAATGAATATTTGCTTATAAATTATAATATTACAATTTACAATATGATTATAGTGGGGAGTATTTCAGTTGTGTACTGTATGTGTGCAGTGAATAATGTTCGGATAATATTGCGAAGAGAAATGTTAATAAAGAAAATTTTCTGGGGAATCTTATTGGATTTTTTAATACCTGTTCTAATTTGCTTTATTATATTGAGTATAGCAACAGGTAATTGGGAGGATGCTTTAATTGTATTACAAGAAGAACGGAGAAAATGTATAATTTTAGTTTTGTTTATAATTTTTAGTAATGCTATTATTGTTTTTGCGGTGGGATATTGCATGGTGTATTCTTTTCAAAAAGATTTAATCGAAAAAAACAGAAGAAATAAAAGAAAAGAACCAAAAAAGAATTTGTCAAGGAAACACAAATACAGATGGAAAAATAAAGATTACCAGTTGATAGGGTGGCTGCTTATCATTGTGACGATTGTGTCCTATGGAGCATATGTTAACTGGCAAGGAATCCAGAACGCACAAAAACAGGAACTATTTTTGACTACTAGGATAGACAATGATACATATATAGTAGTTATGACCGATGGAGATGAAGCAATTTTAGAAAAAGACAGGACGGGGAAAGATGGAAAGTTGAAGATTTGCAAGGATAAATATATGAAAGTAGATTGTAAAAATCGTTTGCTGGAAAAAAAGAAATATAGAAGGGTCAGTGGGGACGGGGATTAGTGGCTTTTTTTGTGTCCCGGGTGGTATTTATGCATATGAACATAATTACAATACAGAAAAAGGGTATACTGTCCCTAAGAACACGACGATTGGAAAGTGTACAGATGATGATTCGGAGCTGATATATCCGAACACCAACTTTTTGAAATTTTTCCCGGCTGATGAAATGCTGGGAGATATCATTGGAAAGAACAGCGGTTTGTTTCTAGACTTGGCAGTGAATTGAGCAAAAGGGGTCATAAAAGATACGTAATTGTAGGCGGCGTATTTGGATGTGTGATTGCAGCAGGTCTGACAGTCAGAGCGATATGGTACATAGTAGGCTACCCGATCAGCAGAATGCGGCCAGCTATAACGGAAAAAGAATGTAAAGGAATAATATGGTAGAGAATATGACCACGGGTTGACAGCCTGTGGTTTTATTTTGTCATTTCTTGATAAAGGAAGATGTGGTAGAATATCTCTAAAATATTATGAAAAGAGTGGTAGTAAAATGAGAAAATATTTGTTTGAAGCGGGGGTGGATATTATCTTTGCGAAGAAAAAAGAAATGGATTTTATGCAGTTCTACTCATCTTAGTTCCTGCATAAAATCCAGAATTTCTTTTACGTATTGTATTTAAAAACTCATAATCTGCTCTTCATCAAGTCTTTTAAGAATTTCGCATGCCAGCTTAACCGCATTATCAAAATCAGCATAAGCTGAAATTCCGTAATGTGTGTGTGCATAGCGAACCGGAACACCGATAACGATGACCGGCACTGCTTTTTCAGTCAGATGTATAGTTGCACCATTGGTTGAACCGGCACTGCGAACTGAATCCTGAACCGGGATGCCAAGCTTTTCTGCTAAATCAAGCGCATATCTCTGATATCGCGGATTGGTAATCATGCGTGAATCAATGTGACGAAGCATCGGTCCACGCTTAATTGCTGTCTGGACCATATACGACTCAACGCAGGTATCATCTGCCGGGCAGCCTTCAAAAACAATTGCGATATCCGGCTTAATTACCTGTGCTGTCACAGTGGCACCGCGTACACCAACTTCTTCTTGTGCTGCACAGGCACCAACAATATCCACATTCAGCTCCTGACCCGCCAGGGTATGCATGGTTTTAAGAATTGCCGCACATCCCAGACGGCAGTCAAAGCTCTTGCCCACCATCAAATCTGTGGTTTCTGAATATGTAAATGTCACATCCGGCACTACCGGTTCACCGATACGAATGCCGAACTTTTCAACCGCCTCTTCTTTAGAAACAGCACCAACATCCACCGTGATATCTTTCATCTCCAGAGGCGCTTTGCGCTCCTGCTCTGTCATGAAATGCGGAGGCTTGCTGGCAGTAAGACCCGGAATATATTCTCCGAATCGGTTGCGAACCAGGACTTTATGAGCCGGAATATTGTGGTTAACCCAACCTCCGATCTGAATGATGCGGAGAGTTCCGTTCGGGCAGATAGCCTGCACCATAAAGCCAACCTCATCACTATGTGCGTCAAGCTGAACAACCGGCCGTTTACCGTTATTTTCTTTACGTCGTATATACAGGTTGCGCATGCGATCTTCTGTAATTTCTCCGAGTCCTTCTGCGTAAGGACGAATCGCTGCAACCACTTCATCTTCGAAACCGGATGTACCATTTGCATTTGAAATTGCTGCAATCATTTCCAGCGTCGTTTTTTTATCCATTCTGACACCTCTTTATGAAAGTTTTACTTTCTTGAACTCTTCCATGAAATCAACAATATAGTTTGCTGTAGTCTCAAGCATCTCCTTGCCCCACTCTTCTGTAGCGGTACTCGGATGATCCGGTCCGATCCAGCCGCTGTCTGTTACATGTGGAGTATTGCGTATAATATCAACGTTAACTCCCTTGAACTCAACAGAACGGAAACCGGTTGTCTTCAGATTATCAGACAGGTGCTTAAACTTAAGTTCCCCACCTATCTCACTCTTATCAACTAAAGACGGATCAATTCCAAGAATCGCAGCTGTTTCTTCGCCACCGCCGTGACCGCCTTTCCACGCTGGGTTCATATCCCATGCCATCAGCCACCAGTTAAGCATAGCAACCAGACAGCCCTTATCTTCGAATTCCAGGCCAAGGCGCTCGATCATCTTAATGTTTCCGCCATGTCCGTTCAGGAAAACGAATTTTCTTGCGCCGTGACGATACAGACTCAGGAAAATCTGACGGCAAAACTGATAGAGTACCTCGCCGTCAATATCAATTGTGCCCGGATACGGAGCTAAACACTGGCAGGAACCATATGGAATAGTCGGAGCAATCAAAACATCACTCTTCTTCTCAATTTTCTCCAACAAATGCTCCGGAATCAGTGTATCAGTTCCAAGTGGCATGTGACGGCCGTGACACTCAATACTTCCGATAGAAATAAGTACCATATCATTTTTTTCAAAATATTCTTGAGCTTTCGGCCAAGTCAAATTTGTAAGTCTCATAATTTTCTTCCTTTCATATAATCTTTTTGTTTATGGACGGGAACACAACAATATTCAATTGTAATGCAGTTTTTAGCTTTTACATTCATTTACAATTTTATAAGTTATATTTAACTGTCAATAACTCCTATTCCCCTTTAGGATTAACTTTTTTCTGACAACACAGAATTTTTGAGCCGCTCTTGATAAGCCAAGTATAGTCTAGGCCAATAGGATTGTCAACAATTCCCACTTGATGTTAACAACGAAAAAATACCAGTAATTTTGTTGATTTTTAACATATTTTTTCTCTTGACAGTAATTCTAGAAGTTTCTACATCTGCAAAACGCACTTTTTTTATGCTTTTTTTCCAATATTGCAAAATAATAATTGTTAATAATGTTATTGTGTGACTTTTTTAGATATTTTCTTTCGAAAAATAATACTTTCGTTTTCGTTAACAATCTACTATAATTATAATAAGTTTTTAGCTAACGGACAAAAATCAACTGGGAACATGACGATAAAGTAACCTATTTTATATGAGGAGGAAATAAAACATGCGAAAAATTGGCGGTATGTTCCACTATGAACCAAGCACACCTATCGAAAACGGATACTTTTCAAGTATCAGTTCACCTAATGATGATCTGGCATTTACCATGTCCGGACGATGCGGTATCTATTATTGTTTACAGGAGATTGCACGTCACGATACGCGTAAAGTCGCATATGTGCCTTTGTATACCTGTGAGACGGTCCTTGCTCCTTTTGAGAAAGCCGGATATCAGCTGAAATTTTATGAGCTAGATCAGGATTTGCACAGCATTTTCGATACTTCGGTTATTGATGAAATCAGTGTTTTATCTCTTTGCGGCTACTATGGTTTTTGCAACTATGATCACGACTTTGTTAAAGCCTGCAAAGAAAAAGGAGTTGTAATTTTTGAAGATGTAACTCATTCCATGCTCTCAGCTGACGGTATCGATCCTCTCTGTGATTATTTTGCCGGAAGCTTCCGAAAATGGATGGGGATTGATTGTGGTGGATTCGCTGTTAAACGAAACGGAACTTTTGAAACACCTCTTCTGCAGGTAGAACCAACACATCTTAAACAGCGAAAAGAATACTACGAGACAGGAGACGACGATATTTTCTGGGAGGGAGAACTGCGGCTTCGTCAGATGTTTGACTGCTTTGCTGGTGATGATAATTCAGAATATATCCTACGCCATGCTGACTTCGATTCTATTTGCAGGACAAGACGTGAAAACTATGCTGCACTTTTAGACGCTCTTACAGCACCAATTCATGGTGTGCAGCCAGTCTTTCCTGAACTTCCAGAGGCTACTGTCCCAAGCCATTTCTGCCTGTATGCCGAAAATCGTGACGAATTTCAGCAATACCTTGCAGATCACCAGATTCGCTCGACTGTCTACTGGCCAGTAGGACCGCTGGTTCATCCACTGCCAGATTCGTCAGAACAATACATTTATGACCACATTGTATCCGTTCCTTGCGATCAGCGCTTCACACCTTTTGATATGCAATATGTTGCGCAAGTCTTAATGGATTATTCTGGAAATTAGATGAGGTAAATATGCAGGAACAACGAAAAGCATCAAACACAACTACATCAGAAATTGTTCTTGAATCTCTGCGTGAGCAGATTATTAATGGAACCCTTCAGCCTCAGGAAAAACTGGTAGAGGCTGAAATTGCCCAAAAATTCGGACTCAGCCGAGGTCCTGTGCGCGAAGCACTCCGACAGCTTGCCTTCGAAGGTTTAGTCGATTACTGTCCTAATAAAGGGTGTACAGTCGCCCTGCTTTCTCCACAAGACGCATATGAAGTCTTTTTTCTGCGCGGCAGCCTCGAAAAGCTGGCAATCCAGAAAAGCAACTGCCGTCTCAGTGACTATAGTCTCATGATAATGGAAGCCAGCATTGAAGATTTTCGAAAGGCTGTTCTCGCAGGTAATACCATGAAGGCCGTTCATGCAGATGAGACATTCCACCTGCAGATCATTCACTCTGCCCAGCTTAACCGACTCACTAAAATGTGGGAACTGCTGAGTCCACTGAATGGTGCCATGTTCCTCTCGGTTCAAAATGCCAATCGCCTAGAACCAAACACACCGGATCCAAGTACCTCTCATAAGGGAGGTGCTGCAGTATGGACACACCAATGCCTGTTGGAGGCCATCCGGATTAACGATCTCCAGGCAACCTGTGATCTTCTGGATCAGCATTATGAAGAAACCGGCAGACGTGTATACAGACTTTCACTCATGGAAGCCATTGGGGACGGGGATTAGTGGCTTTTTTGTGTCCCGGGTGGTATTCTGATTTCATATTATCTATCGAGAGACCAAAAAGAGCACTGCCCGAGTGGAGTGTGCGGTTATGCAGCCTGCGCTTGACCATTAGTGGTGTAAGGAGAATTCGGTAACATATAGAAGAAAATAGCATTGGAATTGCAGACAAAATAAAGAGGATGTGCTAACATATTTGATTCATATGGGATTCATTAAATGTAGCAGCGGCAAGTGCGGTGGCATTTTGGCAGCTGGGAAAGA
>ERZ791809.1112-NODE-1112-length-15923-cov-9.031951_pt1 | contig 15923 bp, 15 predicted proteins | sample MGYA00509946_ERZ791809 | MGnify/ENA primary metagenome ERZ791809 (study PRJEB30046, sample SAMN00791993) | human gut metagenome | study: EMG produced TPA metagenomics assembly of the A metagenome-wide association study of gut microbiota in type 2...
CCCTCGGCCACCAGCTTCTGGTTCTCCATCAGGGAGAGGATGGCGGCGGCGGTCTCGTCCTCGCTCACCGTCACGACGTCGTCCACATACTGCTCGCAGAGCTGGTAGGTCAGCTCGCCGGGAGTCTTGACCTGAATGCCATCGGCAAAGGTGGAAACAGCCTTCAGGGTCTGGTACTTGTGCTCGTGCAGGCTGCGGTACATGCTGGGGGCACCCTCGGCCTGTACGCCGTAGACCTTGACCTCCGGGCGCAGGCTCTTGATGGCAAAGGCCACGCCGGAGATCAGGCCGCCGCCGCCCACCGGCACGATGACTGCATCCAGATCCGGCAGCTGATCCAGAATTTCCAGACCGATGGTGCCCTGGCCTGCAATGACCTGCTCGTCATCGTAGGGGTGGATGAAGGTCATGCCGGTCTCTTCCTGCAGCTCCACAGCCTTGTCGTGGGCGTCATCGTAGGTGCCGGGCACAAGGCAGACCTCTGCACCCAGGTTCTTGGTATTTTCCACCTTCATGATGGGGGCACCGTCCGGCATGCAAACGATGCTCTTGATGCCACGGCGGGTAGCGGCCAGCGCCACACCCTGCGCATGGTTGCCGGCCGAGCAGGCAATGACGCCCTTGGCGCTTTCTTCGGGCGAAAGCTGGCTGATCTTATAGTAAGCACCGCGCACCTTGAAGCTGCCGGTGGCCTGCAGGTTCTCGGTTTTCAGGTAGAGATGGCAGTCCTTGGACAGCTTGGGGGCCTCGATGAGGTCGGTCTTGCGGGCAACGTCCTTGAGCACAAAGGCGGCGTGGTAGATTTTATCCAGAGTCAACATGACGATTCCTTCCCTTTTTCGTTTCCGTGATGGCATCCAGTATATGTTACCAAAATTGTTTTGTCAAATGAATTTCGTTCATGATAGAAGCACATAAAAAGAGAACTGCCGCAGACGTTTCGTCCACAGCAGTTCTCTGCCTTGTTTTTTATGCGGTTATGTTGTTGGCATCAACGGCCGCGTCCGCCGCCGCCGCCATGGCTGGAGCCGCCGCCCATGCCGCCGAAGCTGCCGCCGCCAAAGGAACCACCACCGAAGCCGCCGCTGCGGGGCGGAGTGCTGCGGGGCGGGGTACGGCGCGGCGGCGGAGAGTTCCGCGGACCGCGTCCGCCAGGACCGCCAGGGCCGGGACCGCCAAAGCCGCCATAGGGGCCGCCCGGCGGGGGCGGGGGCGGGTTGCGGCGTCCGCGCGGCGGACGGGGTCCTCTGTGCCAGGGGCCGCCAAAGCACCAGAACAGGCCGCCCAGCGGGCCGGAGAAGGTGTACACGACCACCGACACGATGATGAGCAGCAGGATGATCGTGAACAGGATGGTGATAAAGCCCAGCAGAATGTCGCCAAGCCCGCCGCTGCTGTTGTCATCATAAGCAGGCTCGTTGTAGGAGTCGTTGTTCGTGTTCCCGCCCGAAAGGCTCACGCCGTAGATGTCCGCGATGGTCTGGGCCACGTTCCGGGCGCAGGTGGTCACGGCGTCGTCATAGTCCTGCCGGACGAAGTCGTCCTCCATGGTCTGGGCAAGGGCACTGGCCTGACTTTCCAGCGTGGTGTTGCGGAAACCGTCGCCGTAGGTCAGGTAGTAGTCGCCGTCCTCATACTCCTGCGACTCCATCACCAGCAGGATCAGCACACCGTTGTTTTCCGACGACGAGCCGATGCCCCAGGTGTTGAAGGCCTGCAGGGCGTAGTCCTCGGTGGTCAGGTTTCCGGTGTAATCCACCGTCAGCACGCCGATCTGCGCCCCGCTGCAGCTGCTTTCCAGCTGGGCGTTCAGGTCGGTGATGGTCTGCACGGTGCTGCTGCTCAGGACATTGGCATCGTCCACCACACACTGGCCGCTGGGCAGCGAGGGCAGGCTGGCCGAGGCCGCAAAGGCCGGGCACAGGGCCGCCATGCTGACCACGAACACCAGCAGCAGTGCGCTGAGTTTTCTTGCAATGTTTTTCATGCGAAGGGCTCAACCTCCTTCACGCCGGCAAGGCCGCCCAGCACATTGGCCGGGAACCCGCCGACTTCGTTCCGATAGTTGTAGACTGCTTCGTTGTATTTCAATGTGCCGATGATGGTGCCTGCGCTGTTGAACTGGCCATACTGGCCCTGCACAGCGCCCATCTTCATGGGGTCGGCGGCCTGCTCCTGCAATTTGGCATAGAGCTGGTCGATGGCCTTGCCCAGCGTCTCGTTGGCCTGATACAGCGCGTGCATGGAACTGCCGTTGTAGTAGCTCAGGGAGGTCAACGCCTGACTCTTTCCGCCAGACTGCACGGCGTCCAGACAGGCCGAAAAGTCATCCAGCGCCGCCTGCGCGGTCTGTACTTCAGCATTGTCGGCCCCCAGCGTATTGCCGGCGGTGGTGATGACGTTTGCCGCCGTATTGGCCCGGGCGGTCAGTTCCTCGCTGAGGTTGTAGCCGTTGTCGGCAGACACGCCCACCGTGAACCACTGCCGGGCCGCGTTGTATTTGCTGCGCACCTTGGCGCTGCCAAAGCCTGCAAAGGCCGCCAGCATCACCACGATGCTCAACGCCAGGGCCACGGCCTGCCGGGTGAGGGCGGCGGGCAGTTTTGCTTCCAGCCCGGCCAGCTTCTGCTGCAGCGGGGTCAGCTGCACGGCCTGCTCCGGGCTGGCCTTTTCGCGGTAGCTGCCCGCGTCAAAGCCGCCGGGGATGCCGGTCTGCTTGGGGTTAAAATCTGCGTTTGCCATTTCAGCTCCGGATCTCCATCATTTTGGATTTCAGTTCGTCCTCGATACGGGTCAGTTCCTGCTCGGCGGCAGCGCGCTTTGCGCGGCCCTCGGTCTGGATCTTGTTCAGCTCGTCCAGCGTCTCGATCAGGCTCTTGTTGGTCTGCTGCAGGGTCTCGATGTCCACCACGCCGCGCTGGGACTCCTTGGCCGTCTCGATGGTGCCCAGCTTGAGCGCCTCGGCGTTCTTCTTGAGCAGGTCGTTGGTCATGTCGGTGACGGCACGCTCGGCCTGCATGGCCTGCTGGCTGTGGGCCAGACCCAGTGCCAGCACCATCTGGTTCTTCCACAGGGGGATGGTGTTGACGATGGTGGACTGTATCTTCTCGGCCATCATGGAGTTATTGTTCTGCAAAAGCCGGATCTGAGGACCCATCTGCAGGCTGATGGTGCGGGTCAGCTCAAGGTCGTAGAGCTTTTTCTCGAAGCGCTCGCACTGGTCGGCCAGATCGCGTGCGGCCTGTGCGTCCTCAGGCAGGCCGGAAGCCTTTGCCTTGTCCATCGCCTGCTGCAGCTCGTGGGCGCGGAAGTCGGCCAGCTTCTTCTTGCCCGCGAGGATATACATGCTCAGCTCTTTGAAATAGGCCATGTTCAGCTCATACATCTTGTCCAGCATCGCAATATCCTTGAGCAGCTGCACCTGATGCTTTTCGAGGGCGGACTGGATGGTCTCGACGTTCGTTTCCGCTTTGCTGTACTTGGTCTTCATGTTGTCGAGCTGGCTGCCCTTTTTCTTGAAGAAGCCGAGGATGCCCTTTTCCTCTTCGGCGGCGTCAAAGTTCTTCAGCTCCCCGATAAGGTCGGTGATCATGCCGCCCACCTCGCCAAGGTCTTTGGTGGACACTTTGGAAAGTGCCGCCTCGGAGAAGTCGCCGATCTTCTTCTGGCAGGCGGAGCCGTACTGCAGCACCTGCTGGCTGTTGGTGATGTCGATCTTCTCCGCGAACTGATCCACCATGGCCTGCTCTTCCGGGCTGAGCTTGACCTGTGCCTCGGGGGCAGCGGCGGGTTCCGGCTGTTTGGGCTGGGCCTGCTCCTGTGCCGGAGCCGGGTCCAGCGTCAGGGTAGGCACAGCGGGTGCGTCGAGGTCAAAGTTGAACGTGTTGTCTGCCATAGGAGATTCCTTCCTTTCCAGTATATCCGTTTATTTACTCAGTCCCTGCCCTTTGAGCATGTTCTGCAGCACGGTCAGGTCTGCCGACAGGTCCATGCTTTCTGCGGCGTACAGTGCATCCAGCTGGTTTTCAAAGGCCGTAGCAATGGAGGACGCATTGTGCTCCACCTCGGCACGGATGGCGGCGGCGTTCTCGCCGCGCACCCCCTGCCGGGCCAGCTGCGCATACTGCTGCAGCACATTCACGGCGTCCGGCAGATAGTAGTTGGCAAAGCGGCGCACCTGCTTTGCCTTGGCGGGGTTGGCCTCCACCACTTCCACAATGGAGCGTCCGGCCTTTTCCATGCGGGTCATGGCGGCGGACAGCTGCGGGTCGGGCAGGGATTCGTTCAGGCTGTGCAGAGTGTCCAGCTTCTGCTGGATGTCTGCCAGCATGGCGTCCACGTCCTCCACACCCGTGTGGAAGGGCACCTCGGTTTCCACCACACGGGGCGGGCAGACCTTTTTGGCCGCCAGGAATGCCGCCGCAGCGGCTGCCAGCGCCGCCGCAAGGGCCCACAGCCGGTACACCGGCAGCACCGCGCACAGCACCACGAACACCAGCGCCGCCGCGTAGTACGGCAGGACACTGGGCTTCCGGGTGCGGATGATCTTGCTCATGGTCGTTCTCCTTTTCCGGGGCAGGTGCCCCTTATAGTACCCATAATACAACCCTTTGCGAAAAACGCAAGCGGATTCATGAAGAATTTACAGCTTGGCAATTATTTGGCGATCCAGTCTGCCAGCGCCGTGCCCCACACCTGCCGCAGCATCTCCGGGCGGCAGGCCGCATTGGCCGGGCTGGTGCTGGGCAGTTTGACCGCCGCAAGGCCGGTGACCGGCTGCAGATACTTTGTATAAATGCGATAGGCCGTGGCCCCGTTGCAGAACACCGCCTCAATGGGCACCTTCTGCAGCAAAGCGGCGATGTCGTTGGGCACCACGTCCCGGATGGAGGCATCCGACGCCCCGGTGATGGTGCAGCTTTCCAGCGTGTCCCACAGGGCCAACCCATGGCGCAGGATGATCTGCTTTTTTGCTTCGATGTCCTCCCGCTTCGGCACCGGCTCCCCGGTCAGGGCGGCCATCATCGGCCAGAAGCGGTTCTGCGGGTGGCCGTAATAAAAGGCCATCTCCCGGCTTTTGGGGCTGGGCCAGGTGCCCAGGATCAGCGCCCGGCTATGCTCATTGTACACCGGCGCAAAGCTCATTGGCCGCCTGCGCTTTCGATCTGTGCCCAGGCCGAGCCCAGGTCCCGGCCGGAGGGCTCCGCTTTCGGGCCATCAAACCAGAGTTCCTCGATCAGCGCCGCCAGGCCGTCCTCCCGCACATCACCGATGATCCGGTCAGCAGCGGCCTTTGCATCCTCGGTTCCATTGTCCATGCACACGCCCAGGCCGGCCGTGCGCAGCATGCTCAGGTCGTTGGCCGAGTCTCCCGCCGCCACCGTCTCTTCCAGCGGCAGGTCCAGCCGGGCACACAGATCGGTCAGACCAACGCCCTTGTCCATGCCGCCGCGCACGATGTCGTAAAAGCAGTAGCCGTCGGCGTTTTTCGCGCCCACCTGCATCCAGTTCAGGTTCAGATGGCCATATTTTGCCATGAAGTCTGCTACATGTTCCGGCGGTACCGCGGCAAACGCCGAATGCGGCATGTCGATGAGGTGCCGGTCCTGGTCCTCGCCGTCCACGCAGGTCAGGCCGCTGCTGCCCATCTTTGCGTAGTTGTTGCGCAGGGCCTCGTACTCGCAGTACACATAGCAGCCATCCCGGAAATTGAACTGCAGTGGGTAGTTGTAATCCTCGCAGAAATCCACCAACGCGTACATTTCCTCGTTGGTGAGGGGATGTTCCGTCACCACAGTGCCCTTGCTGTCGGTCACACAGGCACCGTTGCAGGTAACGATGTAATCCGGCCGGATGCCGCCCAGCTGCTCCCTGTGCACGCAAGGATAGGCGCGGCCGGTGCTCAGCGCAAATTTCACCCCGGCGGCCTGCAGTTTTTTCACGGCCTTTACCACCGCCGGGCGGGGCTTCGGCTCCCCAAAGGGCACCAGTGTATTGTCAAAATCGCTTACCAGAAGTTTGTATTGCATTCTTTTCTCCTTCGCGGGTCACTGTTTTCTACCAGTATACCACAAATCGGCCCGCCGTGGGGACTTTTGGCATACAAAAAACGGGAGCCGCCTCTCCCATGAGACAGTTCCCGCTTTTTGTGTTACAGTACCTCGCCCCGGAACAGTCCTTCCAGAGTAGGCATCCAGCCGTCGGCCGTGCGCTGGGCCAGGCCGTTTTCCACCGCCTTATCCAGCAGGGTGGAAAATTCCTGCGGCAGTTCCTGCCCGAACCGCTCCCGGAACAGCGGCTCCACCACGCCGTCGTTCAGCTTCATGCGGCCCCGCAGGTAGCGCAGCATCCGCGCGTTCTCGTCCAGCTGCGCGGCCTGCGCCGTGAGCTTTTCAAAGTCACCGGCATTCTTGATATAGAGCTTGAGATTGTTGGTGTTGCGCACGGCATAGCCGTCGTACACCGAACCGCCGTTGACGCCCATGCCGATGACGTCATCCCCGTTCCACTCCATGGCACGGGCGCGGTACTCGTAGCCGGGGCGGGCAAAGCACCCGGCAGCATACATCTTGTAGCCGTTCTCCGGCAGGTACTCGCAGGCATAGCGGAACATCTCGAACCGCTCCGCCGCGTTGGGCATGCCCTCGGCGTCGGTCACGGCCAGCGGCTCTGCCGTGATGTGCCCGGCCTGCATGATGACCGCCGCGTGCAGGCTGTTGTGCCAGCTCTGCATCGTCTGCCCCGGGATGCCGTAGTTCAGGGTCAGACCCACATTGTTCAGGTGGAACTTTGCCAAAAACAGCATGGCGTTGCGGATATGCTGCGCGTTGTGGGTGCAGCCCAGCGCCTTCAGCTCGGCGTCGTTGTCCGAGCGCATCATCAGTTCGGTGCGGTTGGGGTGGCCGGACGCGATGCCCGTGAGGGACGGCGTGCCGATGGTGACGGGCAGCGAGTCGTAGCTGACCTCTGCCCCCTGCGCCACCGGCAGATGGGTGCGCACCGTGCGCAGCACATCGCCCAGCAGGTCCGGAGCCATCACGCTGGCGCTGCCGCCGCTGAGGTGCACGGCCCGGATCTCGTAACCGTCCAGTTCTCCCTCATAGGAGAGCACCTCCCGCTTGAGGGCGTCCATATAGGCGTTTTTTTCCGCATTGGAGCCCACCGCGTTGAAGTGCGCGAGGTAGTTTTCCGGGCGGATGCAGTAAGGGATGTGCAGGTCAAGCACGAGCGGTTTTGCCATGGTGATGCTCCTTGTCGTTTTTTATAAAGTATACACGCATTCATGCAAAAGGGGAAGCCCTGTAACGGGGCTTCCCCAGAGAAGAAGAAAAAGAAACGCGTCAGAAGAGATCAGTGGTGACCGCCGGGGCCGCCGGGACCGCCGGGGCCGCCGGGGCCGCCTGCGGGTGCCTCCATGGCCTCCACGGGCTCACCCAGGAACTTCTTGTCGGAAGCCACCTGATGGCCTGCGGTCCAGCCGTGGGTCATGGCCATACCGACCGAGTTGCCGGCGAACGGAGTGCTGTAGCCAAAGCCGTAACGACCGCCCAGGCAGTTGCCAGCCACATACAGGCCCTCGATGGGCTCCCAGTCCTTGTTCAGGACGTTCTGGGTCTCGTCGGTGATGACACCGCTCATGGTGACCATCATCGGGTTGGAGGAGTGGCCGGTGGAGCTGGTGCCGCCGAAGAACGGAGCGGTGTCGATGGGCACCATGTACGGTGCATCCTTGCCGTAGTCGCTGTCCACGCCTGCATAGCACAGCTCGTTGTAGTGTGCGATGCTGTCCAGGAAGTTCTGCTTGGCAGCGCCCTTGTAGCCCAGCAGGTCTGCCAGCTCGTCCAGGGTGTCGGCACGGTAAACGGTACCGGCCATCTGGGTGCGCTCGGCCAGGTTTGCAATGGTGATGGTGTTGGCCTGACCGGACACGGTGTTGTTCATGTCCTGCTCGATCTTATCCCAGTAGTCCTGCATGCCAAAGTTGGGTGCGCCGTGGTCCAGCGGAGCAGCCTTCAGGGTCTTGGCCCAGTTGGCGTCGGTGACGTAGCAGGCCAGACCGGCGGGCTGACGCAGGCAGGTGGCCTGGATCTGCGCAATGGCACCCTCGTTCATGAAGCGCTTGCCGCGGCTGTTCAGCATCAGCATGGGAGCGGTGCCCCAGGGGCCGGAAGCACCGCCGCCGATGGCCATCCAGCCACGGGGGGTGGGCTCGATCATGCCGCCTGCCCAGCAGGCCATCTTGTGACCCTGGCCGTTGCGGGTGCCTGCAGAGGCCCAGCTGTCAGCGGTCGCGCCGCTGCGCTCAGCCCACTCCATGCCCTCGTTCAGCAGCGCCCAGCACATCTCGGGGTTGCCGATGAAGTCGCCTGCGCACAGGATGACGCCCTTGTTGCAGTTGTAGCGGTAGTAAGTGCCGTCGGCACCCTTGGCGTACACGCCAGTGACCTTGCCGCTGTCGTCCTGGATGAGCTTGATGCCCTCGCGCTCAAAGTCCCAGGCACAGTTGGGGGTCTCCTGCACATACTTGACGATGTACTTGTGGATGTACTCGATGTTGTTGCCCTGATAGCCGTAGAACTGGGCATTGCAGGGCCAGGTCAGGTAACCGCCGCAGCTGATGGGGTAGCTGGCCTTCTGCTGGCCGTAGGCTGCCTGGGTGTTGCACAGCGGGTACTGGAACATATCGCTCATGTCGTAGTGACCGGCACCGCCTGCGGGCTCGCCGTCCACCCACTGGTCGCCGGTCTTGCCGTCGCCGGTAGCCTTGGGCACGATGACAGCGGTATCGGCCAGATACACGTCGCTGTCGTTGGCCTTGCGCTCTTCCTCATAGGAGTCGTAGATCTCCTCATAGCGGTCGAACATCTGGCCGGAATACTGCACGAAGTTCTTGATGATCTCCGGGTTCACACGGCCAGCGGCACGCTTGCAGAACTCGGAGGTGATGGCACCGGTGTCATAGGGGCCATAGCCGCGCTCGATCAGCAGCTTGGAGTTGACGTGGCCGATGTCCTCGCCGTACCAGCCGCCCATGTTGGCGCCGGTGCCGTCCAGGTCCACGAAGTTGCCCCAGGGCTGCTTTTCAATGACCGCCACAGTAGCGCCCTCGTCCACAGCGCCAAAGGCTGCGCCGACGCCGGCATGGCCGCCGCCCACAACGATCACATCATAGGTGCCTGCATCCTCGTACTTGTCGGGGTCAGCCGGAGCCTCACCCAGCCAGTCGCCGGGGCCGCAGTAGCCGGGCACACGGCCGGTCACTTCGGTCGTCTCAGGCTTTTCCACCTCAGTGCCGGTAGCCTGTGCAATACAGTCGGCTACGCACTCCTGGATGGCGCCCACGGAGGCCACCAGCGTGCAGCTGGTCACAGCGTCCACATCGGCGCTCTGGCCCTCCACGATGGCCTTGGCCATGGCAGTCTTTTTGTCGTCGGTCAGCAGGTCCTGCTCACCGGAGGAAGTGATCTCGCAGGCGGTGATGCTGTTGGCATCAAAGGTCATGGAGACACCGATCTCGGAGTAGGAGATGGTCTTGGAGGCAGAATAGGTGCCCGGGGTGTACTTGTCCTCAGCGGCTGCGGTGCTGCCGGAGGATGCGGCGGTGCTGCTGGAGCTGCAGCCTGCCAGCAGACCCAGCGCAGCGGCACCGCTGCCAGCGGCAGCAATGTTGCGCAGGAAGCTGCGGCGAGAGATCTTGCTCTTCATTTGGTTACCTCTTTTCTTCTTTTGCACCGGTCTTGTGTAGGCCCGGCGCTCTTGTTACAAGTTTAACAGGTTTCGGCAAAGATTTGAAATACCAATAATTTGCCCGCTTATAACTTAAACGCATAAGATGGTTGAGTTTGCACAAGAAATTTGTTATACTCTTGGCAAGGTTCCACAATTTTTGATGCAGGCAGGAGAAAAAGCGTATGACATTGCAGCAGATCTTGTACTTTCAGCGGGTAGCCCGCTCCGGCAGCTTTACCAAGGCGGCGCGGGCCTGCTTTGTGTCCCAGACAGCCATCAGCCGCCAGATCTGCGCGTTGGAAGAGGAGCTGCACGTCACCCTGCTGGAGCGCGACACAGCCCATGTCAAGCTGACGCTGGCCGGGGAGTATTTCTTCCAGCAGGTCAACGAGCTCACGGCCCGGCTGGAAGAGGTCGTGACCCGGACCCAGACCATCGCCCAGGAGCAGCAGACCCACCTGACCCTGGGCATCCCCACCATCCTGGAGCAGCACGCCATCTCCCAATTGCTCCGTCAGTACCACAGCCTACACCCGGAAGTGCAGCTTTCCACCGTGGCCGACTCCCGGCAGCAGCTGGTCAGCCAGCTGGTGGACCGGAAGATCGACCTGCTGGTCGCCATGGATTTTGACCTGCCCGATCTGGAGGGGCTGGACAGCATCATCCTGCAGCAGGTGCACGCCACCTGGCTGCTGCCGACCGGCCACCACCTTGCCGGAGCGGAAAAGATCGCGCCGCAGCAGCTGCAGGGCGAAACGCTGATCCTGACTCAAGAGGACCCCCAGGGCAACACCGAGGAGCTGCTGCGCCAGTACTACAATCAGTTGGGTCTGAAAGGAAACCCGGTCCTTCACACCCGGACGCTGGAGGAGCTGTTCCTGCTGGCCAGCGCCGGGGTGGGCATCGGCCTGCTGCCCTCTTCCGTGCCCGGCTACCTGCGCCCGGACCTGTGCAGCGTGCCCATCGACGGCCCGCAGTGGAATTTCAGCTTCCTGCTCATCTCCCGCCGGGAGCGCAGCCGCGCCAGCGTGCGCGCCATGTTTGAACTGGCAGAACATTTATAAGGTAAAACTTCCCCGGTCCGCCTGCAGCGTGGACCGGGGGATCCTTTTGCCGTAAAACACAACAAAAAAGCGTTCTGAGAAATCTCAGAACGCTTGGTGGTTGCGGGGGCCGGATTTGAACCAACGACCTTCGGGTTATGAGCCCGACGAGCTACCAGACTGCTCCACCCCGCGATATTTACTTTTCGCTCATCAGCTGTTTGCTGACTGCTCAAGTATAATACCACAGGGCGGGAACAATGTCAACCCCTTTTTCCAAAAATTTTGAATTTTGTGCAGGAGGGGCTTGCCGCCCTTACTTCTTCCGCTTTTTGCGCCAGACGGCAAAGCCTGCGGCGGCGGCCGCGACCACCAGCACCACCGGCCAGGCACCGGCCAGCCAGATGGCCAGCTGCTGCAGGCCGTTTACAAAATTGGACCAGCCCTGTGCAAAGGCTGCACCGACGCTGCCCAGGAAGCTCTCATCGGTGGGGGTGTAGTTCTGCACCTCGCTCAGGTTGACGTACACGGTGCACTGCTGCACCTGATTGCTGTACCAGTCCAGCTGGCTCTGCCAGCTCTCGATCTGGGACTGCACGTCGGTCAGGCTGGTCTCGATCTGCAGCAGGTCGGACAGATTGTCGGCCTGGGCCTGCAGCTCCTGCAGACGGGTGCGCTGGGCTTCCAGATTGGCCAGCCGCGTTTCCACGTCCATGTACTGGGTGGTCACATCGTCGGCCTGCTGGCTCTTGTAGGTCACATTGCCCGCCTGCGCCACAGCATCCAGAAAGCTCTGGTAATTTTCTTCCGGCACACGGAAGGTCAGGTTCACGCTGCGGCTGGACCCGACGTCTGAATATTCACTGCTGGATTCCAGATACCCGCCTGCGTCATTCAGGGCAGCATCCAGTGCCGCGCGGGCCGTGTCGTAGTCCTTGCTTTCCAGGGTCAGGTTGGCGGTGTAGATGATCTTGGGGTTGGTGCTGGCCTGCCGGTCCTCGGCGGCAGCAGCGTCGTTCTCCGAAAGGACATCTGTACCCACATTCATGCGGTCCGTCGCACCGGCGTCCAGACTGTAGGTAGCCGCTTCCGGGGCGTCCAGCATGGCCTGCTGGGCGGTAAAGCCACCTGCGGTGGAAGCTGCGGAACTATTGGCCGAATACAGAGCCATGTTGCTGCTCTTTGCACCGATGTCCAGCTTCCCGGTGCTCAGGGCACCGTAGCCCAGCACGCACACGGCCAGACAGGCGGCCAGCGCGCCCACCGGCTTTGCAGGGAAATGGATGAGCTTTGCCTTTTGGGGCAGTTCCTGCGGGCGCACGACAGCCGTGTTGTCTGCCTGCGCCGGCATCATCGGGCGGTTCTTTTCCTCTTCGGGCAGGGTGCCGGCCATGGCCAGCAGCTTTGCCTTCAGATCTTCCGGGGCGTGGAGGTCATCCGCCTCCATCTTGTACTCATACCACCTCATCTTCGATCTCCTCCTTCAGCATCGTCTGTAACTGCGCCCTCGCCCGCCGCAGCCAGCTCAGCACCGTGTTGGTGGGCACCTTCAGCATCCGGCCGATTTCCGCCGTGGTGTACCCTTCATAATAGTGTAAGTAAATGGCGTTGCGGTAATTCTCCGGCAGGGCCTTCACTGCATCCAGCACACTGCCGTCCTCCATCTGTTCCGGTGCGGGCAGGTTCTCGTCCAGTTCGGTATCCTTCTGGTGCGCCGCACGGGTCAGGTCCCGGCAGCGGTTGATGGCCACCCGCAGCAGCCACGCCTTGAGATGCTCCTCACTCTCAAAGCAGCCCTCGTAATGCAGGAGCTTTTCAAATACATCCTGCACCACATCCTCGGCATCAGCCGTGCATCGGCAATTGTGCACGGCCGCGCGGTAAACGGCGTCGCTGTATCGCTGCACTGCCAGCGCGAACACTTCGTTTTTGGTCAGCTGTCCCATTGTTCAAACTCTCCTTTGACGCCCTCAACGGGCACGGTGGAAATACTTTCCACGGGGACATTTCACTCAAGAAACGGTTGAGCAGTCCCGATTATTGCGTATCATTCACAAACGTGCAACAAAACTTTTTTCACCCCGCCGCAGCGGCGTATCGGTTTTAGTATACCATGAACCCCTGCAAAACAAAAGAGGGAGCCGCCGCGCCTGCGGCAGTTCCCTCGCTGCTTCATTCTTTTTCCGGCCGGTCAGCGGCGATAGACCCGCTGCAGCAGCGCCACCCGCTCTGCCAGAAAGGTCTCGGCCTTGGGGTGGGTCAGCCAGCACTTGCCCGCCGGGCTGCCCACCAGCCGCCGCCCCAGGGCTGCCGGGTCGGTGTCGATGGCCTCCACATCCTGCACGGTCAGCTGCAAAGTGAGTGCCGCCGGAACATCCGGCAGCGGCGGCAGCGGATCCTCCCACACAAAGGGCGGCAGCAGCTGCAGCGCCGTCACGCTGCGGGTGCACTCCTCGGTGAGCAGCAGCGCCGCCGGGGCACCGTCGGCTGCCACCTGCAGGCTGCTGTACAGCACCTGCATCTGCACCGCCGCCTGCAGGCGGACAAAGCCCTCCCCTGCCTGCGGCGCAAGACGCAGATACTCCCGCGCTTCTTCCGGGTAGATCCGGCGCGCCGGGGCCTGCAGACTGGCATACAGGGCAGGCAGCGCAAAGCAGCCTGCCTTGTCCAAAGCCTGCTGCACCAGCAGATAGAATTCGGTCAGCGGATGTGCCGGATCCGGCTGTGCCATGCCGAAATCCGGCCGTGAAACGTGTCCTCCGCCCATACAATCTCCCTTCCGTTCTCTCCCCTCTCCAGTCAATTGTAAACCCTGCGCAAACTTTTCTGTTGACCATTTGTTCGTTCACAGGCTATACTCTTGCACAGAACTGCCTTGCAAATTTTTACAGAGGGGAATTTTACTATGAAAAATCAAAAAATCACCACTTACCAGATGGCCGTTACTGCGGTGATGGCCGCCGTGCTGTGCGTACTCGGCCCGCTGACCGTGCCCATCGGAGCCATTCCCATCTCGCTGGCAAACTTTGTCATCTGCCTGACCGCCTGGCTGCTGGGCCCCAAGTTCGGCACCCTGAGTGTCGTCATTTATCTGGCCATCGGCCTGATCGGCGTTCCGGTGTTCTCCGGCTACGGTGCCGGTCTGGCCAAGGTGGCAGGCCCCACCGGCGGCTATCTGGTGGGCTACCTGCTGCTGGCTTTCATCGGCGGCCTGTTCATTGAAAAAAGCAATGGCCAGCCGGTGATCTCCGCCGTGGGTCTGGTGCTGGGCGATGCCGCCTGCTACGTCCTGGGTACCGCCTGGTTCGTGTTCCAGATGCAGTGCGACCTGGGCCATGCACTGGCTGTGTGCGTGTATCCCTTCATCGCGCTGGATCTGGCCAAAATCGTGGTGTCCTGCATTGTGGGTGCCCTGCTGCGCAAGCGTCTGGTGCAGGCCGGTGTGCTGCATCTGAAAGAAGCCTGAGCCCAAACCTAGCCCCCATCCTTTAAAAGCCGTGCTCCCTGCCGATCTGTCGGCGTGGGAACACGGCTTTTTTCCTTATTTCTGAGGCAGTTCCTGCACCACCGGTTCTGCCGGGGGCGGGGTCAGGGTGGAATGCTCCAGCACAAAGGCCGTCGCCTTTGCACGCATCAGGCGCTGGCGCACCTTGCGGGCATCGTTGGCCGGGAAGGTGCGTTCCCCGTCCAGTTTCTCGTTCCAGTCGGTCAGGGCGGCCGTCACCTCGGTTTCCGTGGGCTGCAGGCCCTCTGCTTCCGCTACCAGCAGCAGCCCCAGCCAGCTGCGCAGCTTGCGTTCCGCCTGGGTGTGCAGCCAGGTGCGGAACTCTTCCACCGTCTGGCCCCGCACCTTGAGGAACTGATCAAAGTTGATGCCGTTGGCCTGCAGGCTCAGGTTGAACTGCCGCTGCTCGGCGAAGTAGTTGCCGCCCACCAGCTGTTTGGGCAGAGGACCGGTCACCTCGTCCCCCAGCTGCCAGATGACTTCTTTTTCCGCGCGGGCCTTTGCCTGCACGCAGCGCTGGGCGTAGAGTTCCCGGGCCACCTGCTGACGCAGGGCGGCCTTTCCAGCAGCATCTGCCGCACGCTCCTCATCGCCATGATGACGGTTGATCTCCATTTCAATGGTAAGCTGCCGGATGAGGTGCGGCTCTACCGCCTGCACAAAACCGGTATACCGGCCCAGCGTCAGCGGCGGCAGGGCATAGAACTGCGCCCCGGCCCGGAACCCTTCGGCCCGGTTCACGGCCAGCAATTCAAAGTCCGGGTCGGTCACCGGCGTAACGCCGTACTCCGCCGCGATCTGCTCATACAGGGCCGAAAAGCCCTCCAGGATGGTGCGGTTCACCGCCGCCGTCAGCAAGTCCTCTTCGGCCTGCGGGGCGTCCGGCACAGCCTGCTCGGCCGTGATGGCCCGTTCAAGCTCTTCGGCATCCGCCGTAAATACCAGCCGGCAGTCCCCCGGCTCTGCCATACCAAAATGTTCCAGTTTCATCTTATGGTTCCTCCTCTCACAGCAGTGCGAACATCAGCACCAGCAATGCCACGCCGATGCCTGCGTACAGCGCCTCGGCACCCAGCACCGACTTATCGCCCTCCACATACATTTTCTCCGGGGCTTCCGGGTCGTAGTACAGAGTCACCACGCTGCCCTCGGCAAAATCCTTCCTGCGGGAGGGTTTGGGGTACTGCAGCCGGTGGCTGCCGCCCGCCGTGGTGAACTCCAGCACATAGGCCGTGCCGTCCCGGCTCTGCACTGTGCCAGTGATGCGTGCCTGTACTTTTTCGCCGTTCGTGCAGAGACTGCGCCGCTGCCGCACACTGCGCAGCGCCATGTAAAACATGATCAGTGCACCCACCAGAAAGATGATTCCGTTTGCCATATGCATTCCCTCGTTTTTATCATTGTACGGGAAGCGCCCCGCCGCGTAGCTTTTATTGTACCACACTTTAATGAATTTTTCGCCCCACAGCCGCTGTACGGACTGCATCAATTTCCATGCAAAAATTTGTCAGAAAAATTTGAAAATAGGTGTTGACATTTCTGTTGCATCTGGTATAATAACTATCGTTCCGAGCGACACAGCTCACGAACGAAACAGAATATGCGGATATGGCGGAATTGGCAGACGCGTTAGATTCAGGTTCTAA
>ERZ791809.1138-NODE-1138-length-15643-cov-5.641070_pt1 | contig 15643 bp, 9 predicted proteins | sample MGYA00509946_ERZ791809 | MGnify/ENA primary metagenome ERZ791809 (study PRJEB30046, sample SAMN00791993) | human gut metagenome | study: EMG produced TPA metagenomics assembly of the A metagenome-wide association study of gut microbiota in type 2...
TCCTCGGCTGCATATGCAGTCTGGGGAGAAAATATCATACACACGCATACAAAAGCCAGTAATACTGCCACATATTTCTTTGCTCTCGAAATCATATTAAATCTCCTGTCATCTTCTGTTGATAAGTCATTCCTCAAAAAAACACTCTCAGACAGACAGTGCACCTCATTTTACGCAACTGGCTGTCATTTTAAAGGCCCTGTAGCTTTGCATCCCATATCTGTTTTTCAAATCCAATATTTGATGTATTCTTTTCTGCCATACTCTTAACCTCACATGATGTTATTCTTAAAATTTACTGTCCCCAAAACGTACTAAACGACGATAAGTATTACGTATTGGTCATATCTCGTTCTATATCCATAAATTTCTTCGCATCTGCAAGCAGATCTCTATTAGAGAGGAAATCTTATAACCTCTTATTAGTCATTATACACAAAACAAGCATTCAAAGCAATGACTCCGAAGGAGATTTATAGCATATTATGGTAATTACTCTATATATTTTTAAAGATATTGTCTCCGAGAGAAATCCTGCCAGCAAAGTAACAGCCGCAATCTGACACAATATATTTTCTCTATACATTTCTTCTCATCGAAAAATTTGCTCCACGCCCTTACTACATCAATTATTTTCAAATAAATAAGAGGCTGCATTTTCTCTTATTATAAGAAAATGTAGCCTCTAAAACTCGTTATTTTTATCAGTCGCTTTTACGCACTAAATTTGTGAATCATCCATTTTATCGTTCATTCGGTGAAAAATTTTTTCCGGAACTCCGGAAAAATATGAACTTTTCGCTAAAAGCCCCGAAAAGCTATATACCGTCTATGTTTTTTCGTTTCGTCCATTGCTTTTCAAAATGAACGTTTCATCTATTTTGAACGTTTCACTTTGTTCATTATAACATGCCTTCGCTGTATTCTTCAAGCGCTATGCCAATCCGCTGATTAGAAAAAATGAATCTCTTTTATGCGCCTGCCATTGCAATAGGTGCATGCCGTGAAGCCGCGTTTCTGCTTCATCAATCTGTCCTTGATTGACATATAATACTTATGATTGCAGTCTGGACATTTCCACCATACCTTGAACATATTCGTGTCCAGCACAGCATTAGGGCGAATTCCAAGAAGCGTATTCTCCACAACTGACCATTCTGACAGCAAATCGGGATGCAAGGTCGCAAAGTCATTATATCCCTCTAAGGTTCTTGTTCCTCTGCAATAGGGGCATGCATTATCTCCTACTTCTCGGTTGCAAATTCGTTCGCTATATTCGCCACCACAGCGTGGACAAATCCACAGTGCATCAACACTCATCATACGCAAATAACAGTCTGGTGATAGCAGATTATTGCTCGACCATTCTGCTGCCAGTTCCGGATTAGTCGTTGTAAGGTCATTAAACCCTCTCAATGCTTTCTTTCCCCTGCAGTATGGACACGCATCATCACCTACTTCTCGGTCTCGAATCTGGGCACGATAATCTCCACCACATTCAAAGCAATGCCACAAAACATATGCAGTTGCCGATTTATAATATTTATCTGCCGAATCCTCATTTTTCTCAGACCACTCTGCTGCTAAGTCAGGATGTGTCGTTATAAGATCGTTAAATCCCTTCCATACATGCAAGCCATTGCAATACGGGCACACATCATCTCCAACTTGACGATTTTGTATTTTGGCACTATATTCACCTTTGCAGCGTGGACATATCCACAAAGCATAATCACCAGATATCTTTTGATGCAAGTCAGCTGTATCGCTATTGTTCGGTGACCATTCCTTAGCCAGTTCAGGGTCTGTTGTAGTAAGATCGTTCACACCTTTCCGTACCCACAGACCGCGACAATATGGGCATGCACTTACGCCTTCCTCTCTATCACGAATCTTTGCACCGTACTCCTGATGGCATTCAGGACAAATCCAGAGTTTCCGATAGATATCCGTCTTTTTATAACATTCGGGGGAGTCTTCGTTTCCGGGTGACCACTCTGCTGCCAGTCTCGGATGTGTCGTTGCCAAATCATTAAAGCCTTTTAATGTACGCCATCCTCTGCAGTAAGGACAGGAGTTATCCCCAATCTCTCGACTCTTGATTTCCGAGCTGTATTCGCCGTGACAGTTCGGGCAAATCCAAAGAGCATAGTCATGCGAACTTTTCATATAGTTCTCTGGACCAAGTTTGTTATTAGGTGACCACTCTTTCAGCAGATTGGGATGTGTAGCTGTGAGATCATTAAATCCTGCTAATCTTCGCTCACCTCGACAATAGGGGCAGGCCTTATCGCCGGCCTTTCGCCCCCGAATCATTGCACTGTATTCACCATGGCACTCAGGACATATCCAACGAGCATATTCACCCGATGTATTCCGATATTCTGTCGGCGAAGTGGTATTATTAGGCGACCATTCTTTTACCAATTCCGGATCAGTCACTGTCAAATCATTATATCCCACTAATCTTTTCCGGCCCTGGCAGTATGGGCACGAATCATCTCCCACTTTTCGTTCTGCAATCGAATACCTGTATTCTCCGTTACATTTAGGACCTCTCCATAGCACATCCATTTTTGTAGTTTCCATAACACTGTTGGCTGCTCTGGTGTTATTGGGAGACCATTCCGCTACTAATTCTGGATTTGTATTTTGTAAAGAGATTTCTTCAAAGAACTTTACTCCCTTGCATATAAGACACTGATAATCATTGTCGATCATTTGCTGCACTGAGGCAGAAAAACGGTGACCTTTATCACATGCAAAGCAGTAATACTTACTGCGTGCATCAAAGCAACCCTCCATCGGGCCATTTGCTTCAGCATCCCATAGCTTCTCCAATTCAGGAACCTGAGATTTTAAATCGTTGTCTCCTACGCTCAATACATGGCGCGAACAGATAGGACAGACATTCTTCCACTTGATTTGCATTGCAGGACTGCGACTATACGAATGACCATATTCGCACTTCCAAAATACTTTTTTTAATACATTTTTAGGTGAAATCTGGTTTACGGGCACTTCGTTCCGTTCTGTATCATACATAGCCACAGCTTCCGGATACAATGTTTGCAGATCATTAACTCCGGGCTTAATAATTCTGCCTTCACATATCGGACAGTCGAACCTAACTCTTTGATTGATATTAAAAAAACTATCTTCAAATTCATGCTGCTTGGCTAAACAACGCCACTTTACTTTTGTCTGATCCCTAGCTGTGAATTCTTCAAACGGAATTTCATTTTTCTCACTGTACCAAGCCTTCAATTCCGGGTGCACTTCCGCAAAATAACGTTGATTTTTATTTAACGGCTTGCATTTTCTGCAAAATCCATACCCATATATTCGGGTATAAATTCGAGCATACCATTTATGACCTGCCGCACACTGCCACAACATTTCTTTCTGAGAACCAACTGACACTTCATACGGACTAACATCATTTTCATCAGCCCATTCTTTTGCAAGTTCCGGATAACGGACAGCAAAACTATCTTCTTTTCGCACCTTGGTGCCATGGCAGTATGGACATCCAATATTCCCTTTGCCTTTCTTCAAAGCGCCATATACTTGCATAAATGATGCCGTAAATTCGCCATGCGTCGGACATTTCCAAATCGATTTTTCCTTTTGGTGCAAACGCACTTCGGATAACGGAATTTTATTGTTCTCTGAATAGATTTCTGCTAGCTGCGGTAAATCCTTTTCATAACTTTCTACTCGCTTGTTTCCTGCGCAAACAGGACATTTGGCAATGTATCGTTCCGGCTTGTTCTTACGAATACGTCCGTAAACCGGAGCTGTCCATTCGTATCCGCAGACATGACATCTCTAGTTTAATCGCTCATGCGAGCCAATACCGATACGCTTCGCATCCACACCCGGATTCAGTTCCTGCACATAGTCCAGTCCCAATTCCGGATATACGGTCGCAAAATCGTTTACACCACCCCAGACTGCCAGTCCCGCATCGCAGCATGGACAAACATCATCTTTTCGGCTGGCAACAACAGCCTGCCATTCATATCCACAGTTAGGGCATTTCCAGTATACCGGATTCATAGACTTTGCCATTACATATGCCGGATCTTCTATATTGCGTTCGTAGTCCCAGAACTTCATCATATGAGCTTTGCCATACACGGTCGCTTTTAATCTCTGACACTCTACACAATGTACCCGTCCTTTATAGTGGAAACGTATCGGTGCCGCCTGGAAATGATGTCCCTTATCGCACACCCAGTTTACCGTTACCTTTGAAGTAGCCGAAGTAATTTCTTCCGGTTTGCATGTATTCTGCTCATAATCCCACATCTCTTCCGCTCCCGGCAGCTTTTGAAACAGGAGCGGTCTCTCCTCGGTCTGCAGTACTTGATGCGGTTTATGTTCTATCCATTTAAAACGTTCATCATTCATCGAAATCACTCAACAGTTCATTGACTGCATTAGACCGAAATGTCTTAATTTCCTGATCTGCAGTCATCATGTGGGCATCTATTGCTTCCGGCATAATGAGTTTATTGACTGATTCAAAGATGCCTTCCTTTTGCAGAATCAAGTTTGCCATTTCCGGATATACACGGCTATAGATAATCTCTCTCAGCTTGCGAATCAATTCATTTTTCGTCTGAATCTCTGCATCTCGGTCATGGTTTCTCTTTACAGCTAAATCTTGCTGCGCCTTCTCCAGTTCTTTTTTCAACTGGTTGTTTTCCTGCTCCAGCTTCTCATTTTTCTTTTTCAGCTCTGAAGCATTATTTGCAATTTTCTCATAATATGCATCACGCTTCGTAAGCGCCTCTTTTAGCGCCTGTGGAGAACTGTTTTTCGCCAGAAACGCATCTATATCCAAGCCATGAAATACAATCACAGCATCAATGTTTCTCTGCACAATCGCCTGATTATAAGCCTCAATATGCTCTCGGACTTCTTTATTTCTCCGAATCAGATAATCCTCAACCGCATATCCCTGACTGCGCACATACTCGCCAAAGGCTGGAATTGTAATTTTCATTCCCGCAACGATTTGCTGATAATCAAGTGCCAGCCTGCACAGATCCTCAGAGGTTATTTTCTTTGCTCTCGGCACTATGCTTCTCCTCCCATTTTATCTTTTCCTGGAGATATTGATGGTACGAATATTCAGAACTCTGCAGCTTCAGCAATACCTGAATAATATCTTCCGGCGATCCATTATTCTTTCTTACCTGTGTAATGACCTTATGCAGATTCTCACATTCCAAAACAATTCGATTTCGATACAAATCTTCCGAACCGACAAACTGCCTGTCTTCCGTTCGATAGTAGGTGCAACTTGGACAAAACCCGATTTCACCCGCTGGTCCACTGACCTTATAGCATTCACTTAAATCGCCCTCCAAAAAGCGTTTTGAGTAACATCTGCCGCCGTTATCCAGCCGTGTAAATTTTTCCTACCTCTAAAGTCGGCACATACTGACTGATGGTATACTCCTGTTTGCCTTTAATCAGACGTTTGTACTGATGATACGTTTTGCACTCAATCCAGTTCGTAATATTGCTGAAATAATGTGCGGACATCACCGGATTATCATGTCCTGCCAGCTCCATCGCGATCATCGGCGTTGCTCCCTCGGCAATCAAATTGATCAATGCAAGATGCCGCGTATCGCCAAGATTCATATATTGGATTTCGCCATCCTTCAATGCAGTAGAATCCTTTTCATACAGAACCTTGTATCCGTACCGTTCACATATAATCTGATTGTAAAAATAGCGTAGGCAAGTATTTAAATTTATATAGGTAAAATACCGGCTGTTATATGGCCGGCAGCGTTCCCATTTCATGTAGTGCACATCCGCAGCAAACAGCGTATCAATATCGTTCACCGAGCAGTCCTTGATATGATCCTGATACCACTGAATTGTCTTTCCCAACGTTTCCGGAATAACATAGCTTCGTTCTTCGTAATCGTCCCGAATATGGTAGGATACCCTTTTACGCAATCCTTTTATTCGGTTTCTTCGAATGGTAAGTTTCCATTCTCCATTGACATGATGCAGGCAATTCTTCGGCGTTAAGACAAACTCGCGCGGCCGCAGTGGAAGTACGCCAGAAACCTTCCACCAAAGATAAATCGGGAAGTAAAACAGCTTTTCACTTTCGTCCTCAGTTTCCTTCCAGAACCGGTCGACAATATCTCCGAACCGGAAATATGTATCAAATGATGCCAGCTTTCTCTGTCCGCCATTAGAATACATTCGTGTGGCATCGTCAACCGATTGCAGAGCGTCCTCGATTTCCGCGATTTCATTTTCCCGTTTTTCCGGCGGCAACAGCGCGAAAAAATCAAGCAGATGGGAAGCATTCATGATACTTTCTTTTTCATGGATATGCGCCAGTTCCCGTATCGGGCAGCGAATGACTTTCTTTACGCTGTATATGAACTCCTGCAGCGACAGCAGTGCCAGTTCACCCATACGGAACATTACATACGTTTTCCAGTAATCAATAAACTCGGCAAGAGTCATCTTCAAATAGGCAGCGTACTCTCCGAATTCATCGACTGTTATCCGAAAATCGAAGTTATATCTGCTGTACTCATCACACAGGTGCCAGACATCATCTTCAAATACGCAGTTTTCAATGACCCGTTCTTCTCGATACCCTCGGAAGATCTTCTTTGCCGAGACAACCGAACGCATATCCATATCCGGAATAGACAAAATCGATTCAAACTTGCTGATTTTTTCGACTGTATTCATCGTTCACCTCCCGAATGATCTGTTCAAAATCGTTTTTCACCTTTGTGCCATAAGTCTCATCTATGCAGTACAGTATTTCATCCAAAGTAGGAAGAATAATCTCTTTTAGGATAGCAATATACTTTTTCTTCTGCTGAATATTTCCTGTCTTCTTATATAGTGCTTTCAGACGGTTGACTTCACTGATCATCAGCCACATCGTAGACTTCGTGCTGATTTCATATTGACAGCTAATACAGTTCGTTCTGTCCGTATATGGGCAAACTTTTCCGCAGGCCGTGATCAGACAAAGCGTTTCATCCTGTTTAGATACCGCTTCACCTGCACCAATACGATGTAATACCAGGAGAATATCCTTTGATGAAACTGCAGTATAAAGCTCGCGCGCAGTCTTTACGGCACGTTCCATAGTCATTTGGGCCAGACCCACAGACCGTTCTACTTCCGATGGTGTCAAATTCAGTTCTTGAATCAGCTTTGTCTGCGTATGGAGAGACAGCTTCTGGTACTCTTTTCCCGCCAGTATCTTCAGCAGCGTTGAAGGTATAAACGACAGCACACCGCGTTCAAACAACTCTCTCGCTACAAACTCCGGAGAAAATCCAGACATCTTTGCGTCTCGCAGATAAACGCTGGTCGTCTTTGCAAATTCGCCATATGAACCCTTATGAGAACGCGCCAGAGCAGCCAGCATATATCCTTTGACAGAAAACTGGTCATCATTTTTCAGAATATCATCTGTCAGTACATAGATCATCTGCATGAATGCTTTGTTGGCCGAGCGTGACCGGAAATTAGACTCCAGAAAAAGCTCACCGATTTCTTCTCCCATATAGCGCGAAATCTGTTCATACGTCGCAATCGTCCGAATCAGCGGCTTGTCCTCAGGCAATCCACTAATTTGATGGAATGCCTCTGCGACAGCAAACAGCTTGCCAAAGTGTACTTCTACGCTTTCCGGCACATGGAACTTGATACTCGCCACACCAGTAGTCCCTTGTGTTTTGCTCGGCGTAAGTTGAAGCACAGATAGGCGATATAAAATAGAGTACAGTGTCAGCCGGGCATCAACATCTTCAAACGAGCCATCCTGTACTCGTTCCAGTACCTCTTCCGGCGTCATCGTAAGTTTTGGGTGCGGAATTCGCACAATATCCGTATTCCGTATCACGCTGATGAAATGTACCGAAATAAAAAGCCATGTATCAACAAAGTTTTTTGACGTCGCAGCCTTGGTATACATATCGTTTTCTGCAATATAATTCTCATTGAACATATGGAAAATAATTTTCAGATAATCGTCTGGATCATAGGCTTCTGCATTTTTAGAATTTGTACTGTATGGATTCATAAAATAGTCCCGATAGTAAAGTGTCTTGCAGTGTACCCGAGTCCAGTTGATAAAATCTGCCAGAATATCACCGAAAATCTTTGGAAGATGATCGAAACCGTCTGACATGAGTGAGGCGATCTCCTGATCTGTTGAAGTTTCCAGTTCTCCCGGCAGAAAATACAGAAGGAAATCCAGTACCTTATTGGCTGCCTCTGTTTCCAGTCCCACATCTTTGCAATACCGTCTGAATGCTGCTTCTGTCGCTGGCAACTGCTGTTTTAATTTTTTTATCAGTTTCTTGTTTTTTCTTCTTCATTACAGTCATAATGCTGACAGAATTCCTCCAATGATTTACGGCACCGCTCAAACTGCGCATCCTCCATCAGGATCCTGCCGTTTTCCGTAACTTCAGGCTGCGTTCCAAACCACTGGTTGCTAACGAAAAACGTGGAAACATCAAACATAAATTCGGTATTGATAATATGATATTCTGTTTTAAGTTTTTCAATTTGGTCAGACAAATCAATCATGCATACCTTCCTTTAGCGCCATTTGCTGCTTCTCCGATTTCCAAAGCGAATAATTAAAAATCTCGCTGCTGACTTTCTCATACTGCCGCTCCAGATCACTTTTATTGTTGATATAAGTAAGCGCCGACTCCGGCGATTTATCTCCGCGCCAGTACATCAAGCCTTCTACGCCTTCTCCATATAAGGTCAGTTTCACTGAGAACCAGTGCCGAAAGATATGCGGACTAATCTGTTTTTCCATCAGCAACTGTCCATAGGTCACTACCTCAAAATCATCACTTGCCAGCATTTCCGGAATACACGCCTCTACAACATCATGGAATGCCTTGCGGTAGCTGTCATAAGCGAAAGCCTTGCCATCTCTGGTTAACGTCAGTGCGCCATATTTTGCCTCGTACTTACGGCCTTGTATGTAACTCATATATCTCTGATAGCAGGCATAGAACACCTCAAGGAATGCCGGATACACGCGCTGTTCGCGTTCCTTTTTGATCTTACCCACACTGACCAGATCTGAGCGCAGCACCAATTCTTTTTTCAAGTCAATAAAGATATTCTTAATGTTACCGTCTGCCATCTCAAAGCGAATACCTGCGCCAAGCGGTGAATCTGTTCGGCGGACATTACAGGCCTCAGACGGACGCAGACCGGCAAAAGCGCCCAGTGCTGCAAGCATCAACAAGTTCGGATAGATGGTCATAATCCGATTGAAAATAATCTGAAAAACCTTTTCCGGCAGGTCACGCAACATTGGACGCACCTCGTTACCGTACAGCACCTCAAAGATTGGTTTTCTAATCGTGATATATCTTTTTTTCTGTTTGCTGTACTTCTTCTCCTGCGTGTACAGATCACTGATTTTCATTTTGCAGCTTGTATTCTGCCGCAGCATTTCCTCCAGAAAATCCATCACATTGGTAATACAGCGCTCTACCGTTGACCTGGCACGATGTGCAGTCTGGGTATCTCCCTGAAGCCGACATAAGCCGTAATCATTCAAGAAATCCCTTACCATCTCTTTCTTTATGTCAGTCAGCTTATCGATATGGTATTGGTCGAAAAACACATAGTTCAGCAGCTTGACGATGTTATTCGCCGCTGGTGCATTATCGCTGGAAACACTTCGGCTGCCGCCGCCACGCACATACTTATGAAAATCCGTCCAGGCGAGAACCTCATCGTCTTCCTTGAGAACAATCATACTCCGCTGTATCAGTTCCGTGTCTTTATAGACTAATTTGTGCTTATAAACCGCAAATCTCATATACACACCCAGCGCGATTGCAACTATTCCAAGCACAATCGTCATACGTTTCCTTATTTTCTATACTCTTATGTCAGAATAACAATCATTGTAGGCATCGAACCAACAATCTTTCATTTTCAGCCATTAGAAATGAATTTAGCCCATACGGACCTCTGCGTATCTAGCCTATATTGATTTACAAATCGAATATCCGACATCCATTTATCGCACGCATCAGCGTATTTATAATTTCCCTCATGGGTATTAACAAGCCATTCGATATGATTCAGTATATCCGTTTTGCTCATCAACCGAGAATCCATCAAATTCTTCAGCAATTCCTGCCGTTGTCCATCAGTCAGTCCCTCATTCTTGCTGACGGTATAGCCATACAGTCGCAAGGTAGACATATCCGAAAGATCAGCCATAGAAAACGATGTACTATTCGGTGCATATGTTTTCAGTTTCATCAAAGGGAATCCATATTGCTTTGCATACTCCAGATAGCTAGTTTCATTGATAAAATACCGATCCCCTTGTTTATCATAATAGACATTGAACGGAACCGGCATATTTCTGTTTGCGCATAGCACATAGGCTGTAACCGGTGTGTAATTCTGCTCAATATTACTGATATGCTTATGCGAATACACATAAACTGTTGTAATTTTATTCGGATTACGGAATGTATCATCACCAAGAATGTCGATAGCTGCATCGCTTAGTATAGTTGCTTCGCAAATATGGTGTTTTTCGCCTTTGTACTCAAAATCCCGTAAACCTTGCATCAAGGTTGCAAGAATAGTCTGCGAAAAACCTCGGTGAATCCAAAAGTTTGTATCCGATTTTTCACGCGCATCACTTATAAGAAATATTTCATGATTTTCATTTTTACTGCCCAAAATGACAGACAAACATGCGCTGGATGGAACCCCGTCTTTTCTAGACAAATTAAATTTTATTCTCAAAACCAAACAACGCCTGTATAGCGCTACCTCTTTTTTATGTTGTATATACTTTTGTGGATCGCTCAAATAATCATCTAATTCTTCAATCTCTCCTTCAAAATCCTCTTGATCTTGAATAAATATTCCTATCTGTTTTCCGTATTTATGAACAGATAAAAAGTCTTTCAGCGTCTCATCTTCGTAAAAATCAGGTTCGTTCATCTCAAGTGTGTATAGCTTAGATTTTAAGACATCCCTTTTATGATTTGCTTCTGCTATACTTAATTGAGATATATCCTCTCGTGACGAAAGTTCCACCATAACACCTTTGACAATATATTTTCCAATGAAAAAGCTAATAGTGGAGAAAGCATATTCCTCATTTTTCAAAAGGCAACTAAACCACTCGCTTGAATTGCTATCGTAATTATTACGGCAGCGAACCTGAAACAAACCACCTGACGATCCAGCATAAGAATAATTAAAAAATGAAGCTACTGCAAGATCAATATGAATTTCCTCGCCGATCAATATAGTTAATTGTTCAGCAATCTTTTCTAATTCACCATAACAATACTCTCGCACAGTTGCTTTTTGTTCGCTTTCTCCTTTTAACCACAGTCGTCCCCAAGTGATACCAATTGCTCGAATTACTTCACAGCAATGCATATATACCGTCAAATATTTATATGTCCACCCAGCATCAATCAGCTCTTTCGGCGTAATATCCCTATCCTTTTCATAGGCATCTACAAATACTTGTGCTACTGCGTTCATTTTAATTCTCCGATCCCATCACATTATCCGTCCACATTTCACACTGACTCATTACAGTCTGGATTGCATCTTCCATGCCTTCCGGCGGATAATGGTGATGTCTCAAAAGTCGCTTTACTAAACGGCGCATATTCGCCCGTGCGCCCTCTTTTTTCTGCCAATCGATGGTACGGTTTTTACGAAGAAGGTCTGTCAGCTCCTTGGTAAGCGCAATCAAATCTTCATTTTTATAAAGATCCTTAATTGCTTGGGGTTTTGTCAGAGCATCATAAAATGCCAATTCCTCTGCTGTCAGCCCTAGCTTTTTACCAGCTGCCGCCTCTGCTGCAATGTCCTTTGCCAATTTCAGCAGCTCTTCAATGACTTCTTCGTTTGTCAGCATACCGTTCAAATACCGGTTCATTGCACTCTGAATGATTTCCGAGAACTTTTCAGACTTCACAACGTTTGTCTTTCGGTAAACTGATACCTGCTCCGCAATCAGCTTTTTCAGCAGTTCGACAGCAAGATTCTTTTCTTTCATCCGCGCGATTTCTTCAAGAAACTTGGGATCGAAAATCGAAAATTCTGTCTGAACATCCGAAAACAGGTTGATCACGCCTTCACTCTTGATGCTGTTCTTGAGCAATTCGTTGATTCGCTCGTTTACCTCTGGAAGTGTGAATTTCTTCCCAGTTCCGCCTGTGAGCAATCGAACAACCATCGTTCTTACAGCATCAAAGAACGCCGCTTCAATGCGAATCTGTTCATTGACTAAACTGCTGCATAGCGAAAGAGCCTGTCGAAGTAACAGTGCTTCCTTGATAAAGATATTCTGTGTCTTTTCCTTATCCGGCAAGTCATGTTCGGCTACACTTTTCCCGAGGATAAAATTCACACCGCCGCTGATTGTTTTTGCCCTTTCCAAGTCTGAACCATTCATAAATTTAGAATAATCAAATCCATGGAAAAAGTCTCGACAAACTTCCAGTTTTTCAAGGAATTTCGGATATGCTGCCTTACTGACATCCGTGTTACCGTAATTTTTGCGATCACGAGCAGTATAGTCATTCATGGCCTGCTTCAAAGCTGAAGCAATGCCAACGTAATCGACAATCAGACCGCCCTCTTTATCCTTGAAAACACGGTTTACACGCGCAATCGCCTGCATTAAATTATGACCAGACATCGGCTTGTACACATACATTGTTGCCAGCGATGGTACATCAAATCCTGTCAGCCACATATCTACGACAATGGCAATCTTCAGCGGTGAGTTATTATCCTTAAACTTCCGCGCCATATCATCTTTATGTGCTTTATTTCCGATAATTTCCCGCCATTCCTCAGGATCGTTATTACCCTGTGTCATGACTACGCCGATTTTTTCTGTTCATGTCGGACGAAGTTCCAGAATCCGCTTATAAATCTTCATCGCAATCGGACGTGAATACGCTGCAATCATCGCCTTGCCCGTCAGAATGTTCTGCCGGTAATTCTCGTAATGATCAAGGATATCGTCAACCAGCGAGTTAATAGTCTGATCAGCGCCTAAAATCGCCTCCATCTGACCGAGCTCTTTTTTGCTCTTTTCGATAACGTATGGATCTGTATTTTCTGCCATAATATCGTATTCACGGTCAATTAGATGCAGCGTTGCTTCGTCAAGTTTGAGATGTATAACACGGCTTTCATAATAGACCGGTCGTGTTGCGCCATCTTCGACTGCTTGTGTCATATCATAGATGTCGATATAATCACCGAAAACTTCTCGTGTACTGCGATCTTTCGTAGAAATAGGGGTACCCGTAAATCCAATATATGTAGCGTTAGGCAGGCTATCTCGAATGACACGTGCAGTACCGATAACGGTCTTCGCTTCAACTTCACCGTTATCCTTTTGCGTCACAACAACTTTTTCATTAAGTCCATACTGTCCACGATGCGCTTCGTCTGCCATTACAATAATGTTTCTACGTTCCGACAACGGCTCGCTGCTTTCTTCGAACTTCTGCATGGTCGTAAAGATAATACCATTTGCCTGGCGATTTTCCAGAAGTTCTTTCAGATGTTTGCGGCTTTCTGCCTGCTGTGGAGTCTGGCGCAGAAAATCTTTACAGCGAGAGAATTGACCATAAAGCTGGTTATCCAGATCATTTCGGTCTGTGATAACTACAATCGTAGGACTTTCTAACACTTTTTGCAAGCCATGCGCATAGAAAACCATAGATAAGGATTTACCACTGCCCTGGGTATGCCAGAACACGCCACCCTTACCATCCGTTACCGTCGCATGTTTGGTAGACTCCAGTGCTTTTTTGACAGCAAAATATTGATGGTATCCTGCAAGCACTTTAAACGTATTTTGCCCATCCACATTAAAGCAAATGAAGTTCTTCAGAATATCCAAGAAACGTGTTTTCTCGAACATTCCCTCAAAGAAAGTATCAAACGTTGCATATTGTGTATTCTCATAACTGCCGTCAACCGTCTTCCATGCCATAAAGCGATCCTCGCCAGATGTAATCGTACCCGCGCGAGAAGTTGTCATATCACTCATTACGCAAATCGCATTATAGACAAACATCGACGGAATTTCATACATGTAGTTACGCAACTGACGATAAGCCGCCGATGCATCCGTTTCCTCGCGGGACGGGGATTTCAGCTCAACAACAACCAGCGGCAATCCATTCACAAAGAGAATAATATCCGGTCGTTTTTCAGAATTCTCAATAAAAGTCCATTGATTAACCACCGTAAACTCATTATTGGCAGTATTTTTGAAGTCAATAAGATAAACGAGGCCAGCGCGTTCCTCGCCATTGTCCATATATTTTACAGGAACACCATTTTGCAGATAATCCATGAACACCATATTTTTCTGCAGCAGGGTACCCGTTTCAAAATTTTTCAGTTTATATATTGCTTCATTCAAAGCGTTCATAGATAAGTCTTTATTTACACGCTGAAGGCAGGGTAACAACAAATCTTCATAAAGCGGAGAATGATAATCACGTTCTACATCCGGGCCATAGACATAGGTATAGCCCAAATTTTGATTAAACAACTCAATAATCGAATTTTCATAATCTGCTTCTGTATATACTCCTTGCATGATTACACCCCTTCATACGCTAGGCAACATACTTGCTCTGCATTTAAATCGATTGTATATCTCTCAGCCATGATTTCTAACAGAATATTTTGCTCATATTTGGTTGCATATATGTCTTGGTACTGTAGTTGAATCGTGTATTTACCTGCACATTCTGGCGGACACTCTATAAAAACCTCTAAATCAAATTTGTGCGTTGTCGGCACACAAAACAGCAGTGAACTCAAATCCATCTTCTCATCATGCTCATGTCCACACTTGGCCAAACGACATTTTACATTGATTGCCGCACCATTTCCGCAATTCTGTACAAGTATTTTAATGTATGGCTGCATCACCGGCTTAAGCATCATCCCTGCCTCTCCCGCATTCACCGAATATGGTTGAGATAGTACTCTAGATTGCTCCTCTGTTAATTGATTTGATAAGGTAATCTTGTTTTTTCTAACCGTATAAACCAGTCTGTCAAGTAATATGTCCTCCCGTTGCCATGGCTCCAGCGTCAGTTTTCCCATCTTCTTGCCTTGTTCGCGCATCGTTCCCACCAAAGAGCCACTATATCGTGCAATATATTTATTGAACGAAAAGTATGGAATGACAGCCAATTTTTCAGTTTCTCGAGTTATATTCAGAATTTTGTCATTTGTTGTATTAGCTTGCTTAGCCAATGAAATAGATACTATTCCCAGCATAACTGTTCCAACCAGCGCTTCAAATCCAGCAATATAGCCGATAACATCGCCAGCTGTCCATTCAGCAGTCCAAAAGGTATTGACAGGATGATATTTGAAGAGTGCATGCACGATAATTAACGGACCACAAAACACCAGAAATGCAATAATAAAAGTAATTACTTTATGTTTCTTCAGCCATGTTAGAATATCATCCATAGAAAGCTCCTTTATATTCTATTATAAACGATAATTTAGCGGCTTAAAGTTGGACAGCACAGACATCAATCTCGCCGGA